>Ga0214545_1002786_pt1 | contig 33598 bp, 18 predicted proteins | sample CNSS4metaG_FD_160064 | JGI IMG/M metagenome (GOLD analysis project Ga0214545, IMG submission 160064) | Root nodule microbial communities from cowpea collected in UCLA plant growth center, Los Angeles, California, USA - CNSS4 | ecosystem: Host-associated > Plants > Roots > Nodule | place: USA...
TACATACAGTCGTCAAATATCTCCTGCTTAACTTAAACGAAAAAAATCAAAGTTCCATGGATCTTACCTTATACTTAGGACATCCCCAGAATTGTTTCCCCCTATTTTTAAGGGTTCTAGCAGTTCTCAAGAAAGCTTGCTCCCCACAATAGCAAACAGGCATTGAACCCAACCTCTTTGACCCACCTCCATGACAAGAATCACTTCGATTTTGCACCCCCAACCCATTGCAGGAGCACGTCGACCATGAATGAGAAGAAGCCATAAACAAACTATTCTCTTCTCTCCTTTCAGTTCCTGCCACCCAAAATGCTAGGACAAACTACTAGATGTTACTAAATAGGAGAACATCACGTCATTTGCACTGCTTCTCACAATTAACTGACAACAAAGCATGTACAAAACTCCAAGTCATCAGCAGTAAACGCCGTTTATGAAGAAATAACAGAATGGGCTTAATTGAATCAATTTTGCAGAATTATGGACCAAATTGAGATTAAAAAAATCTATGGACCTATTTGAGATTTTCCAGCGAAAACATGGACCAAGGGAGTATTTTAGCCTTTTTTTTTTTAATATCAGTATACCTTTTATAACATTATGTTTGAAAATAAAATTTAATTAAATTATTGTGAGTGTTTGTTTGAGAACCTAGACAATTATATTATAGGAACGATAGTGTTTTACAAGAATGATATCCTATTATTTTAATAATATTAAAATGTTTAAATATAAATAAAAATTTTATAAAGAATTAAATTACTTAGAAACATTCTATTTTCCTTAAAAAAAAAGTCTTTTCTAGAATTTTCTTCCAGATATATATTACTCCTACTTGAATAAATGTAAAGGTATTTATTTAATACAATAACGAAACTCTTTTTTAATTGATTCAAAATATGTTCAAAAATTAATTAATAGTTAGGATATAAATAATTTATTGTTGAGATTCTAGCGTGCAACATTGACATTTGAATTTGTATATTAAATGTTCTACAATAAAATATAATTATAGAATATATTAATAAACTATTTAAAATAAAAATTAAATATGCATTTAATAAAATCTAAGACCTTAACTATTTTTTCTCGCCATTATAATAGTTACAAAATTAAAATATAATTTATTGTTGGGTAGATAATGTTTTTAATTCTTTTAAAAAAAAATTAATGACACCTTTAATGTTTTAGAACCGTGTAAATCTTTGACATTATTGAAGTTTTGTTTTTTTAATTTGTGACATTATTTTAAATTATGAGTTTAATTAAGAATAATTAATAAATATTAAATTTTACAAAACTTAATAAGACATTAAATAAATTATGACTTCAATAGTTTTTAGTGTTTTTATTTATGTTTAGAAGATAAAAATGCTCATAAATATTATATAAATGTAATTATTAACAATTTATTTGATGCACATAAAAATAAAGTTAAAAAATAATTAAACAAAAAATATTTTTTATGTTTTTGTACTAATTTTTTTTAACCGTTTTTTATTTATTTTAATGTTGTTAAAAATTAAAATATAATTAAAGATAAAAAAACTTAAATAAACAAATAAAGTAACAAATGAAAGTAAAAACATAAGCAACTTAATATATCACCTATAAAATAATAAAATATTAAACATCTAAAAAAATAAAAAAAGTAACTAATATATAAATTTGAGACTTTATTAAATTTTATTAAAAAACGATTATAAACATAAAAGATAAAAAAAATAGTTTTATTCTTAGAAAATCTGTTATATAAATTTATTTTATTTTAATTAATAAAATTAATTATTTTATATTTTAACATAAATATAATGAAACTAAAAATATTTAATTATATATAATTGTAATTGATAATTTATATTATTTTAATTAATAAAATCAATTTTCCAAATTCAAACATATAAACAATGTGAAATCAAGAATTAATTATGTGCTGCACTGCACTAGTTATCATTTCCTTTAAATTATCTTAACTTTTTTCTCAACTGAGATGCACATGCCCAAATCAAAAATTAATTATTTCTTAAAATTCATCTTACTTTAATTCCAACTATATACTAATTGTAATTGAGAATTAAAGTTAAATATATTAAGTTGTTAGCGGTCAATCATTTACGTTACATAAAGGAAAATGATATTTTAACCCACTTTTTTTGATCCACTTTTAACCCATTATTCTCATCACCCTTAGATCATCTATTTTAATTTTTTGTAGTGATGTGATGTGATGATCAAAGGGTGATGAGAATGGTGGGTTAAAAGTGGGTCAAAAAAAGTGGATTAAAGTATCATTATCCTTACATAAATTACAAAATATGTCAAATAAAGTGTTTCTAAAAACTATTCTTTAATGAGATTATTTTTAAATATCTTATTCTATAAATATTTCTCTCTCCTTCTTCTTTTTCTTCTCTCTCTTTCTTTTTTTTTCTTCTTTTTCTCTCTTTTCTTTCTCGCCTCTTTCTCTTTTTTCCTTTGCTTCATTTTCTATAAGTGTTTCCTTTTCATTGGCTACTTTTATCTTTCGCTCTTGTTTTCTTTTCAATACATCTAATTTTTGTATTGTCCTTTCTTCCTCCTCTCTCAAGTATGAAATGTAGTTCTTGAGGGCTTCATGAGTCATGGGACTTACATCCCCATTAGGACATTGATAAGTTTCATGCCCATAGCCATCACATTTGGAACATCTTAGTATACTTGTCTTTGACAATGATTTTCTATCAGGATTGTGCTTCCGTTTAATACTAGTAATCTTGCCATATAGCTTTATAATTTTGGATTCCAAGGCATTGACGTCCTCTACCAAGGCCTCATAAACACTAGGTGTATCTCTACGTGTCACTCTCTTGATACATTCAAGTCCTTTAACCAAATGATTCTGGTTAGGAGTAGGATAATTTAAACCATATGTTAAATCAGTTCCAAAAGGATGTCTTTGTGGAAATATGTTGCATTACTCAATATTGCTATAATTCCTATAAGAAAATGTTAGAATTAATATTTTTTTTTGGACCTCACCACTCTACTAAGTGTTTCACTCAATTTTCTACTCGTGTATAGGCTTTATCTTGAATCTACTCTCTTGCATTTTACCACTCAAATTCCCTTTAGGGCTTGCCAAAGAACTCCAGTAGCTTAAGCAAAGAGTGAACAAACAAAGTGAAAAGCGTTGCGAGATCTAAGTTTTGATTCAAGAGGTTAAAGAAAATACAAAACTCTAGACAAAACTTCAAGAAATTTTAAAAACACAAAACAAGAAAATTAAAATTAGAAAATAATAGGACTACCAAAGAGATTTAAAGGAGACAACACAGAGACTCTAAGAGAAAGACTGATTGCAAGTAGATATCAATAAACCACAAATAAAATTGCAACAAAAAGTTGTGTTGAACTCCCCTTTTTTTGGATCCGTTTTTTTTAAATATATATTTGTTTCCTTTTGACTTTGATCCACATTTTTTTTTGTTTTTGTTTTTCCAGTTCAACACAAAAAACAAACTAAACAATTTATCCTTCAAACCCTCATACTCATGTAAATCAAAGTAAGTGCACTCGCAAATCCCAAACACAAAAACAAATAATTTTCACGAATCAAATGTAGAAACACACAATTTAAACAGAGAACAGAAAATAAAAAAAAAATATGCAAAATTAAAAAAAAAATTCAACCAAATTGGAAACAACCTTAGGGGTTTTCCTCCTTACAAATGAAACACAAAATTTAAAACAAAACGCAGAACAAGCATATATTGAAAAATTGTAGTTCTTTTTTTTATATGACAGAAAATAACATAGAAGAGGAAATTCAAATCAGAACCTTGCTTTAGATACTAGATGATATGATCCTATCCAGGAAAGAGTATGATCATTTTTGAATTTGAATTCCAAGAGGCACGACACGAATATATCAGAGAAGAATGCAGAATAAGACAGAGATGGAGGACGCCACAAGCTAGTAGATTGATAAGTCAAGTGAAGATTCGCCACAAATATGTTAATCTTTGATAAGAACGGGAGGCCTAAGCCGAGAGCAAAAAGAATCCTCTCTTTAATGAAATCAAATTCAATATATGATTAAAAGTGTCTACATTGTTTTTGGTACTTCTATATATAGGCACATAAGTTTAAGAAAACCTGAGAACCCTACAAGAAGGCCCAAGCCCAAAACATAAAAACATAAACTAATTTATAAAAGAAAGCCTAAAGCCCAAAAACATAGAACATAACTAATTTCTAAGAGGAAACCCAAAGTCAAAAAACATAAACTAATTTTCCTAAAAACAATCCTTCAAATGTGCTTCAAGCCATGATCTTCATATTTTTTTAATTTTAGATTACTTGTAGAATGAGGAGCCTTGAATAGTTTTGATCTTCCAATCTCTTGCTTCTTACTCTTGTCACAGGTCCTTTAAATTGGTAAGGTTCATCTTCAAGTTCTTCTCTTATGGAATCTTGGGATAATCCTCTATCATTCCCTCCTTCTTGAAGAGAATTTGTCCTCAAATTTGTACCACTTGAAGTTTAGGAGATAGTCCTCTATTATACCCTCCTTCTTAAAATGAATTTGTCTTAGATTTCGTCTCACTTGAAGATTCCTTATCGTTCTTCCCTATTTGGAGAGAATTCGACCCAAATTATAGAAGGTCCTACGTACAAACACAAGCATAAATCAAAGACACAAATCTAAAATTAAAAAAAAGAAATTCTACTCAAATGTGATTTGGATCCTAAAAGAGGCTAATCTCTTATTATCAAAGATATTGGAGGTATGTCTCTAGGGTCAAATACCCATCTGCACAAATCATCAAACTATTTTAAATTAAAGATAAAATGCTCAAAGAAAAGAAAAGGAATATTTCTCAAACAAACAACCCAATTATAGGTATGACTTTGATCACCCATAGGTTTGTTAGGAATGGATAAATAGGCTAATTCATGAGCATATATTTCTAAGCTTGTGTCTTTTTTTATCATCATTTCGTCTTCCCATTTTTTATCTCCTTGTTGCTTGATGAACAAGTCTTCCCTAAGTATCCTTTCTTCTTTTCATTGTTGATGCCATTGCTCTTTGATGAATAATTCGTGCATAGGCAATAAAACAATAAGAGGAAAGTTAGTACCTTTTATCAATGACAATTCATAATGCTTTCTTATTTCTTTATCTTTTTCTCTCTTTTTCTACTCTCTTCTTTCTTTTCTTTTTTTCGCTCTTCTTTCTCTTTTCTCTCTCCTTCTTCTTTCTCCTCTCTCTCGCTCTTTTCTTTCTCTTATTTTTCTCTCTTTTCTTTCTCATCTCTTTCTCTCTTTTCCTTTGCTTCTTTTTCTATTAGTGTTTCCTTCTCATGGGTTCTTTAGCTTTCGTTGTTGCATTCTTTTCAATACATCTAATTTTTGCATTGTCCTTTCTTCCTCCTCTCTCAAGTATGAAATGTAGTTATTGAGGTTTTCATGAGTCATGGGACTTGCATACCATTAGGATATTGATGAGTTTCATGCCCATAGCCTTCATATTTGGAACATCTTAGTGTACTTGTCTTTGGCAAGGATTTTCTATCAGGATTGTGCTTCTGTTTAATACTAGCAATCTTGCGATATAACTTTATAATTTTGGATTCCAAGGAATTGACGTCCTTTATCAAGGCCTCATAAACACTAGGTGTATCTTTACGTGTCTCTCTCTTGGTACATTCAAGTCCTCTAACCAAATGATCCTAGTTAGGAGTAGGATAATTTAAACCATATGTTAAACCAGTTTCAGAAGGATGCCTCTGTGAAAACATGTTGCATTACTCAATATTGCTAGTTCTTGTAAGAAAATGTTAGAAATAATAATTGTTTTTTTGGACCTTACCACTCTGCTAAGTGTTTCACTCAATTTTCCACTCGTGTATAGGCTTTTTCCTGAATGTAATCTCTTGTCTTTTACCACTCAAATTCCCTTTGCTTGGCAAAGAACTCTAGTTGCTTAATCAAAGAGTGACCGAACAATGTGAAAAATGTTGCGAAATCTAAATCTTGACTCAAGAGATCACAGAAAATACTAAACTTTAGACAAAACTTCAAGAAATTTTAAAGACACAACACAATAAAAAAATAGGACCACCAAAAAGAGTTAAAGGAGACAACACGGAGACTTTAAGACAAAGACTGAATGCAAGTAGATATCAATAAATCACAAATAAAATTGCAACAAAAAGTTGTGTTGAACTCCCCTTTTTTTTGGATCCTTTTTTTTCAATATATCTTTGGCACATAAGATGTTTTCGTGATATAAGCATTGTTGATTCAAAAATAAGTTGAGACTTTGTTCCTTGCATAACAAGTGAGACATACAACATATATAATAATATTCGAATAGAAAGTTTGTACTAGTTAGTATATAGTATATTATGTATTATAATAGATATTCTGTATATTTAGATTATATGATAAAGTTGGATATATATATAGAATAATAGATTTAATTTTTTTTTTTGACAAATCTATGATTGAGAATTCCTTTTATTAAAATGATGAATACATATTTTGGTATTGTTATAATACCTAAAGAATATAAACGTTAATGTTAGTTTTACTTTGTGGTTGGTTGTTTCTATTATTCTACTTTTGATGGTTGCATTAGGTATAGCAAATACTTACGAAATGCAGGTGATTTTGCATAGATATATGCAAAAATGTTTTTCTAGAATTAAGGATATTGGATTTGTTCCTTTTATTTTTATTTTATGTCAAAATTGGTATGTGGAGATAGCATGTAATGTATAAATGAATTTTGTATGTAGTGATTTATAATAATTAAATATGTTTTTTAGATAAACATTTATAAGATCACGTTTGATGTCAAATGTAGTTTTAAATAGTTTATAAAGTTTTTTTTTGTATTTTTTTATGGTAAAATATGAGGTGTTTAGATTATTTTGGTACAATTTTGTTAGTTGATATTACAATTTTATTGTGTTTTAGGAATATTATATTAAAGATAATATAATATTAAATATTATAATTTTATTGTACTGATGTAACATCCCAAATAAATAGATAAATCCAACTTAATAAAATGCCACATACATAAATATCGAGAGAGTACAAAGATTTAGGATACGAAGTACACAGTTTCCCCTAAACATATTCATAGCAAAAGAAAGAGGCTACAAGTGGCCTAAAGCAAGATACAGAGTCTCATCAAGGAGAAACTTAAACTACTAAAATTCCAAAAGTTGTGGGCCCCAAAGTGAGCCTGATTCCCATCCAAGATTCATCAAGCTGTAGCGTCTCTACCCTCATTACAACTGTCAGAGGTTCTCACATCTGCTCACATAAATGAAATTGTGATCATCGCAAAGGAAAAAAACCACACACAGCATACAAGCAAGCGAAAGGGTAAGCTAGTGTAAAGAAATCTTACATCATAACAATCAACATGCAATTTCACAGTCAGACACAAATAACAAACATTCACCCATAGATTTCCAAACCATTTGAGACTCCAAGACTTGACTATCCGGATACATAAAATGAGGCACCACCACCAAGTAGTGGAATTACCTCCTAGCAATGAGGCGTCACCATGAGGCATTCGCGGAATTACACCCTTGCAAGAGGCACCACAATGTGGCCTTCGTGGAATTACGTGCTGGCCTTGAGGCACCACCACGATACTCGTGTGGAATTACGTCCTTATGTTGAGGCACCACCATGAACTCTCACCACGAGATCCATGGAATTAAGTCCAATAGGTGAGGCATCACTAGAGACTCTCATTAGGAAGGTCCATGGGATTACGTCCAACAGATGAGGCACCACCATGAGCTCTCACTACAAGATTCATGGGATTATGCCCTACTCACAATTTGTACATGTCTCACCAAACAATCAGGAAGTTTCCATAATACTAATGTCATGTATAAACAACCAATCATACAACTCATGTTTTCCAATTCATACACAATAAAGTAACACACAATTTCCATCTCAACCTCATATATGAATCACGACATCATCCCGCAAACCTTTTTAGTAAAGCATTCAAGTCAGGCAAGCAACCCACACATCAGTGAACCATTCGACAATAGCACCAAAACCTGCCCCTAGTCTCGCTCAAGCTAACAGGCCTCGCTCAGGCAAGAGAGGCCCTCTCGCTCAAGCGAGTCCCTTCTCGCCTAGGCGAGGGCTCGAATAGGGAAACAGTGGATTCAACGATGTCTCGCTCAAGAGAGCCCCTTCTCGCCTAAGCGAGATTGCACCTCGCTCAAAAATAAAACCAAGTCGCCTTAGCGACCGTTTGCATGGGGTAACGTGGGTGAGCCTCTGTTAATCTCGCCTAGGTAAGGTAGGCTCGCTTGAGCGAGAAGAACAGTGCTCACCACTGTTCTCTCGAGTAACAGCCACCCACACATATCCAACAATTTAATAAGCATTTTCAACCGATTATATTCTCACACAGGCCATTCAATCATCATATACTCATCAAATAAGCAGATTCTACCGAACATATGGCAAGGTCTAGCTTCCCTTACCTAGAAAGGGCTTATACGAGACTTCGACACCAACTACGGAGTGCGACAGTTTGAGGAACAGTCTTAGAAATTGGAAGAACAGCGGGGCAGTAAAACAACAAAGTTACTATGGAACCCTAAAATGGAAGAATACGAAAATAAGCTTTAGGGAGTACAGGTGCGAGCTTAAGAATTACTTACATGGAGCAGAAAAACAAAACTGAGCTCGAGCAGTCTTGACCAAGATTGGAGTTAAACCCTAGCAGAGCGTTTTGAAAGATGGGGAGCGTGACGCCTGCGTTTTATGTAGAGTGAAGGGAAAGGGTGAGACTACGACAGATTAGGTCTGAATCCTCTTTTTGGGCCAGCCCTTAGGCCCAATCGATTGGGACAACCCTTAAAATAAAAGGCAAAAAATAAATGGGCCTTACAACTGATGTTAAGACAATATTACGATATGAATTTCATAGCATTGATAAGATGTATTTTATATTTTAAAGTCATACCTTAGTTATGTGGAATTGAGCATAACTTATTTAGTGTATAAAATGTAAAGGTTATATTAATCTAATAAAGTGGTATCAAGTTGTGATGTATAAGTAATATGTTACGTATATTGTTTTTGCGAATAAAGGTTGTAGGTTGTTTTATTTAGTAAGGTGGGTGGATTTCCTATTCAGTGATTATTTTATCATCTTTATGTATTTTGGATGTGATATTCTGGATTTGTGCTTGAGTTATCAAGGTATTAATATTTGTGGTGAAGTGCAAAAAAAAAACAAAACAGAAAGTTGTCACGCTATTAGTGTAGCCTGTGGTAGAGCTTGATCAAAAAGTTTGAAAGGAAAAAAATAATATACTCAAATTTTATATATTTAATTATTATTACTAATATAGCAAAAGTATACATAATTTATTATTGAAATCCTTATATGTTTTTCCTTAAAAAAATTATAGTTTTGAAATTGTATTTGATATGAAATTCATTTTAAATAAGTTTTTCTATTTTCATCTCTTTCCTTAGTTTTCTTACAATAAGTTTGAAAGAATTAATGTAAAACATTCCGCCTATAATTCAAAAGAATTAATATGAAACTTTCCACTTATAATTCTTTGAATCTTAAAGAAATGAGTCTCTAATTAAACAATTGAATTCTTAGGATCATGCTTGAAAATAGGTGAAGAACTAAATTTGTATTGTTTTCATCTTCAAGGGTATCTCCCCTTTTATGACTTTAAAAAAAATGAATCTATTATTATATTTTTCATCAATATACCAATTTAAAAAAATTAAGACTAAAAAGTAATTTGTCAAAATCTAATCAAAAATTGAGACTTTATTACTAAAAAAATGATAATCAAGTCACATTTAAGAAATAGTTATGAAAAAACATATAACACATAACTTTTCTTTTTATATTCATAAAAAAATAAATATATAAAAAACTCATAAGTTAAAAAAAACTAGATATGTAATGTCCTAGCCGAAAATTACTTATATGAAAATTAAAATAAGAAAAATAATAATAAATCGCATTTATTGTTAAGTACTTTCCCAAAAGCGCAGGAAATTTTAAATCTATTTCAACACGCCAATTATAACTAAAAAATCCACACCGTTCAATTATTACAATTATAAATTGTTTATAATATCCATTACAAAATAATCCATAAAAATCCATGAAGAAAACTAGTACAAAAACTCCCATAGTTGGCCCATGTAACATCCCGTTCGGATATTACGAATTTACTTAATAAAATAAGATAATAATATTAAATGCTCATTTATTAAGCTCCATTTTCCAAAACATGGGAAATATAAAACTTTTATTACATCCGAAGTTAACTCAAATCTATAAAATTTAAAACTCAATTATAATGTCTACGAGTAGTAATATGAAATATTACAAATTTTTTAAAAACTCATAAAATATAAAACTCTGAGAAAGTCCTCTCCCAACTAGCCTCGTTCCGACTCTATGCCTCACCAGATCCACCTACAATCATCGCCAAACACAAACAGATAGGGTGAGCTAACAAAATAAAACATATGCATCAATTTATATAACAAAACACACACAATCCAAGGATCCTCATCCTTGATCTCATATCACACGACCACCACTATGTAATCCATGTTCTACTTCTTTGGTTGATAATCTCAAGCTATCGTTACTGTCTAACCTACAAGCCACCACTTGTAGAACAATGCGGGAACACTCACTATGCCAAACCACAAGTCAAAGAATGCTCGTGTTACCCTCTATCCTGAGCCACAACTCCAGGAATACTCTAGCATCTGACCTTTGAGATATCGCCCAAAGCCTCGTAGACCACGCACATCCAAAGCAAGCAAAACACAACGTCTGCTTCATAAAAAATTTCCTGGCATTGCACACGAGTCGCCAGACGCATAAGGCTTCCAGACCGCTTGGCGGGGGACACGTGCCGTTAGGCGCCAAGCGCCTCTAATGTTAGTGTTTCCACAAGTATCGCCTGGCGGAACAACCCTTACGCCAGGCGCAAAATGCTTCAATTCTCTATTGGTTTTGTAGCCATCGCTTGGCGGTCAAACACCACCGCCAGGCGCTACACCAGTACTTGTGCAGTACTGGTTGTTCAACTCCCAAAACAAGTAAGAACAAACCATTCACATTTTTTATATATATATATATATATATATATATATATATATATATATATATATATATATTCCCCCTTTTAAAAATGCTAGCATTCAATTCTAACTTATGCATAATGCATGCTCAAACAAATATAAGCAGCAACACTCTAACGATTTAAGCACATAATCCTATGCACCAATGCAATTAATATTGAAACACATGCCTTCATCAATAACCAATTCTCCACATGTGAAAAACCCAAAGGAACATTCAAATTGATATATACTTACCTCATAAACCACTCATGCTTCATTACAAGATACTTGGAATTATCAAGAGCTTATTGATGTATTTTAAAGACTCCAAAATCAGCAATCTTGAGTAACGAATATCTATAACTGCTAACATCCAAATCAAATCACCACCGTTCAAAGTGAAGAACCACATGTTATGGACCACCTGTCAAAATTTCAACCAAATCGGACGGTTAACAAATTGGGAAATACAGTTTTACAAAACCTGCGAAAACTAGAAAAAATGGTGGCGACTAGCGCCCATAAGTGGGGAAGGTGGCGCCTGGCGGGACTATACTACCGTCGGGCGGTTCCTGTTCTGTGAAAAGTACAAAAAACAGCGTATTTCGTGAATCAAAGTGCCACACATCACTGGTATGGCGCCTGGCGGCCAATTGGGTGCCGCTAGGCGGTTCCTGCTGTTCCAAGAACCCAAAAATCTCCAACATGTGTCGCTTGGCAGTAGTCCATCATCCGCTAGACGATTTCTGGAAAAATTCTCAGAAATGCGAAATTTAACAAGAATAGATATTGATCATGCAATAACATACTATACAACATACATTTAATCATTAAGCAATTAAAACGACGTTAATCAGCTCCCCTAACTTGGAATTTCCTTTGCTTAGATTTTGAATTATGAGTCTTTCCTTGAGCACCAATGCCCTCCCTTTGATTCCTTCCAAAACAACTCTTCTTTTCACACCAGAATCACAATTTTCTCTATGGAATTTTGCTCCTCACAAGGTCCTCTCTAATGGTAGCCTCAGAAACCTTATTTCTCTCCCTTAATTCACTTTTTAATTAGGTATTAAGGGTGATTAATGGCCAAAACAAAAATTATCTCATTGATGGTGGTAATTGTCATTCAAGCACAATTATGAGATGGTTTTCCAGCCCCTACTTGGTTGCCCATTCAGCTAGGATTTCCTCTGCCCTTTCACATTCAAGCCAAAACTAATTTTAGCAAAAAGAAAGTTTACTTTGGTTCTACCAAGGTTTGAACTCATAACCATGCAAATGTCAAATCAATGCACAACCATTCAACTAATTCATGTTTTGTGATAATTCTTATAATTCTAATGTTTTATTTTCACTCAACATGATCATGCATAGTTATTAAAAATAATTATAAATTAAATAGCACATATAGGACTTGAACCCAAGTCCTCTCATAACAACCAAGTACTCTCAACAAATTGAGCTAATACTTTCCACGTCATACATGTCAGAATTAAATGCCATAAAGGCTCCCACTAACCAGATTTATTAATTAATTAATTATTTAATTAATTAAATTTTACGGGTCTTACAGCCCCACTCTGACTCTAAGCATCCACATGCTCACCTGCATCAATATCTGCTCTCATGTAACAAGTTACATGATCATCTCCAAACACAAGTAGATAGGGTGAACTCAAATACAATAAAACAATTACAACATGAAATAATAAAGCATTTCAAACCATGACCCGTGTTAGCACCCCAATTCTCAATCCTCAACTTCCAAACCTTCTGTTGGACGCCTTTTTGATTCTACACCCTTTAATGAGTACACTGATCAATCTTTATTGCCACGAGTGTCTACTCGCCCCTCCGACTACAGGCCACCACCTAATAGTCCACATGCAATAATAAATTACCACAACCACGATCCACGACACCAAGTGGAGCTCTCATATACAAACCACAGTTCGTATTTGTCCCAAGACTACCAAACTCAATCAGTTACACTAAAGAGGGCAATCTTTCGGAACCCATTCGTACGAGCCACGATCTCGCACACTGCACTTGACTTCCAAAGCCATCAGACTACAACCTCGAGTGGTCACGTATTACCCCAATACAAGTTGCACTCGTAACTGGCCCCCAACAAACCATCGCATCATGACCTTCATCCAACATTGTGGAGGAATCATCATCACGATCCAGCTACGCATCTAAAACCGCCTGACGCCACACACCACGTCGCCAGGTGCAGTCATGCTTCAGACCGCCTGTTGGGCATCCCACGCCGCCAGGTGCCAAGCGCCGTAAAGTGCTTCTGCCAATATTTTCCACCTGGCGGGACCACCCTTGCCGCTAGGCACCATGCGAGTCCAGTGGCCTCTGCTACTGTCTTTTGTCCCTACCGCTTGGCGACATGCCCCGCGTCGCCAAGCGCCACACTAGTAGCGTAATGCTACTGTATTTTGGCACTTTGGAACCAACTCTAATGAACCTCAAACATGCGTCACACAATTCCTATTGTCAAACAACACATCCAGTCATAATCATATGGTTGAATCACAAGTCAGACATTCTCGGTTTTAACAATTAAATCATACAATCTATCAATCTTAATGCACTCCACTATGTAATAATTATTTTACCAAATAATACCTATCACATTCAGCTTATACCAAGATCAAATCTACATGTAAAAGACAATCTCCAACCAAGTTTTGGACATCATCACAGTCAAGGTAAAATATTCCTTTTGCTTTCCTTTAATCCCAACTACCACTTATTCCTACATTTAGTTAACCATCTTTCATGCAATTATACCAGTTCCACACCCGTGCTCCCTTTAATCAATGTTTAAGCATTTTATTTCATAGACAATCCACCCAGAAGCCCCCACGTGTAACAAAAAATAGTGCACCGACACACTGATGCGTCACCTGGCGACAGATTATGTACCGCTAGGCGGTGCGTGAAAATTCTGGAAACACCAGATTTTTCTACACTTGCGCGAAACATAACAAAATCCCAATTATCAATCCAGACTTGCATTTTGGCTTACTTCTAACGTCCTGTCAAACTTATGTATTCATGCTTATCGAATTTTAATATAGTTTCCATGAACATGCACACCAATCATAGCTAGGAACATACATCCTCATCCCCAATCGCACATGAACCCTAATCTTTCATAATTATCATCAAATTATACAACTCAGACATGTAACACACATACAAATACACAATTTTTATATAGAGACTCCATCCCTATATCACCATCATCACAAAAATACATGAAATCAGAAAACTATGCAAGCCAGTTCATGTCGCTTGGCGGGATACATGCAGCCGAGAGGCAGTTCATAAAGGAAACATAGAAACTTGGTTCTGCAACATGTTTCGCCTGGCAGGTCTTTGACGCCACCAAGCAGTTTCTAGAAAATTCCAGAAACACGAACAAATTATTATATTTTTGGCATAACTCAAGGTTCACATGCATTCCATTCATCCCAGAAACAATACAATTAAAGTAAACACGTAGTACAACTCCCCTAACCTGGATTCCTTGCTCAAATATGCACCAATCCTTGAGTCCTTGATCTCAATTCACCTTAGCTCGTGATTCCTCCTTCAAGACTCTTCCTCCACTCTCACTCCTCTCTCTTTGCATGCACTCAAGACAACCTCACCACTCACTCTTAGTTGTTATGCCAAATTTTTCCAAAAAAACCTTCTACTCTTATGTTTTTAGCCATTTATTTCATGAAATTAATAAAACAACGAAAAATAGATTAATGCTTGGATTAATGGTCATTCAAGAACCATTACTAGGTGGTTTTCCAGCCCTTTTGGCTGCCCCTTACTAAGGTTTATGTGCCTTTTCACATTCATGCCAAAAAGAGACTTGGCAAAAAGAGAGTTATTTTGCATAGGTCAAGGTTCAAACACATAACCATGCAATTCCATAGCAAGCACACAACCAATTCAACCAATTCATGTTTCATGATAATTCTCACTCATTTAAGAATATAATATCACGTACCACAACCAACATGTTATTTGAAAACAATACACAATTAAAATGACACATAATTTAGCATACATAAGACTCAAACCCAAGTCCTCTCATAACAACTAAGTACTCTCAACCACTTGAACTAGTACTATTCCACATCATACTTATCAATATTAAATACTATAAAGACTCCCACTACACGCATTTATTAAATAATTATTTATTTAATTTCCTCGGGTCTTACAAGATATATAACTAATATATTTACCCTTTTTATATTAAAAGAAAATAAATGAGAATCGAGAGCAAGGAGAATGAATTTATGTTTAACTTTCTATTTCTTTTTTAAAACATAAAACAAAAGAAAAGATGCAATTGTAATAAATGAATACAATATGTGAAAAACTTAAAATGAGAGAGAACAAAAAAAATCTCAATAAATTTTATTATTCTTTATTATGTTTAATTTTTAATTTTATTATTTATTAATACTAAATATTATGTTTTATAAAAAAATAAAAATCAATCTAAAACATTAAAAAAAAACTGAACATTTTAAGAATCTTGGGGGACCATGCCCCCCTTTAGGCCTTTTGGGTGTAATGTCTAGCGGTGTGGAATGGATCGCTAGGCGATAGGGTAACTAGGGATATCCTTGGACTGCGTGGCGCTCGACGGTATGTTGAAACCGTCAGGCGATCTGCGCTACGACTTCACTTGGTCGTGCTTAGGCTGCGTCTAACGATGGTGCAATGGTAGTGTGTGTTTGTGTTGGATTTTGTGTGCTGCGTGGTGGTGGGTTTTGGTCTGGGATATGCTTGCGTGGATTACGAGCGGGGAGGTTCTTAATGGAGCTGGAAACACGTGATTAATACGGATGGGGAGATTCGTATTTGGATGTACTCTTGTGTGAGGATACGAGCGGGGAGGTTCATATGTTTCGTGCACACACTTGAGGTTGTTATGAACAAATAGGTTCATAACAAGATATGATCACACATGTTGGACTACAAGCGGGAAGGTTCGTTGAGTTGGACTGCAAACAATGAGGTTTGTAGAGTTGGACCACGAGCGGGCAGGTTCATGAAAATGTATGGAATCCCGAAGACCGTGGTCGAGTATGTGCATGATATATGATTATATGTGCTAGTCTCATATAGGGTATGAGACTATGGCTACATAGGTACCTTGTGTGGTAAGGTCTCTAAGTTGTGAGTCTTGGTAAGTGAAGTTATTGCTTTTGGGTGAGGTATTCATGTGGATTGTGCATAATTTATTCTGTTGAACTCAATCTTTCTGTTTGTGTTTGGCAATGATCGTGTGACTTGTCACACTTGTTTCTAGGTGAGGATGGTGAGGCACAAAGACAGAGCGAGGAATAACTATTGGGATTTTATTTTGGAATTGATTTTGGAACATGTAAAATTTTTTTATCACTAGTTCGCTTTGGATTTTGAGCTTGTAATAAATTGTTACAAATTAATTCAATTTACCACTGTTGAGGATTTAAAATTTTTCCGTGTTTTGGGAACAATATTCGATGTTGAATTTAATTTCAATTATATATTTTTTGAATTAAGTAATATTTGCGTAGGATGTTATAATTAATGGTTCATACAATTCTCATTTGGTAATCCTATCGTTGCTGCAATTTATTTTATCTTCTCAACCCATGATCATAGGAAAAATTAAACCTTATTGGTCTCGTCCTATGCCAATCACCAATGCTTTTATTTTTACACCACAAATGGCTTTACTATTAAATAAAAATCCATGCTCTAAAGTTTGATCATGCACTTTTGCTATCCATTTTAGCAATGTACTGTGAAGAAATCTTTCTATGTAAATCACCTTTGCACACCAATGATATATCTTAGTGTTGTCAAAATGGGTAACCCAGCCCGGCCCAGCTTGTAAGGCCCGTTAAGTTTTCTTTCTTTATTTCATACCCTAAATTAAAGGGTTGCCCTCGTAAGTGGGCCTAAGGGTTGGCCTAGCAGATAAAGCCACTCCTAGTTGCCCTAACTCACACTTCCACTCTTTTCAGTGAACCTTGAGCTACAACCGTCAACCCCTCTGCTAGGGTTTTTGCTTCAGCTGTTACGTTGAGCCAGGAGGTTTCGTTGCTCCATGTAAGTGCCCTTCTAGTTCATGCTAGTTCCCTTTTTATCACCTTTTCGTAATCTGCAGTTAAGAGCCTTGGCTAACTCCATTTTCTGGTTCTGTCCCACCCTCATCTCAGCCCTGTAGTTCATCCTTAGAGTTGGTGTGCTCGTGGTCGTGCTGTCAGGGTCTTTGCTAAGCTTTTTCCAAGTACGGGGAAGTTAGAGTTTTTGGGTCTTGAACGATGTTCTGGCTGATTTAGAGTTTGTTGAGTATTGTGTGAACTGTATGTTTGTGATGAATGTGTGAACGATCTTGGATTGTTGCTTGGGTGTGAGTATATGACTGTTGTAGGAGAGGTAGTGGCGAGATCTGTCAATCTCGCCCGGGCGAGAGTAACTCGCCCAAGCGAGACTTGCAGGAGCAACCAAGGGTTTCGCGAACCCTCGCCCAGGCGGAGAACTCTGGTTTTGAGCGAGGCCCAGTCTCGCTCAGGCGAGAGCCACTCACCTAAGCGAGGAGGAGCTAAGGCTTTGGAATGCTGTTGCGGTTTAGCCCAAGCGAGGGACCTCGCTGTTGGGCGAGAAGTTGTCTCGCTAAAGCGAGCTAGGACTCGCTTAAGCGAGCTTGCGTAAACTTCCCAGCTCTAGTCGCGATCTCGCCTAAGCGAGGGTCTATCGCCTAAGCAAGAGTACCCCTCTCGCCTGAGCGAGGGCTCTTGGCTTGAGCGAGATACGCTGCAGGTTGGATGACTTTCTTAAATTGGTAATTGGATTGTTGGTTATGATGTGTTTTGTATGAGGTATGAAGTCTGTGAAATGAAAGGCATGGTATGGTCTGTGTTATAAATTGGATAAATGTGATTGAGGGATCTTGGCATGTGAAATTTATGAGTGGGTTGGAATCGAAGAGGCATGATATTGATATGAGATGAGGCCTTAGACTCATGGGGTGGTAATGACCAGTGGTATGGATTTAACATGTGATACTAATGAGGATTCATTTTCAGAGGTTGGTACGAAATTGTAAGCATGATTAATGTTCTCTTAATTGCTGATATATGATCTTTGGTCCGTGTTAGTGTGTAATTCCTTGGAGTCTCTAGGTGAGACCTCCGGGGTTGCGCTTCAGTGGTCGGGACGTAATTCCATGACCCCTGTTAGTGGGTGTTCATGGTGGTGCCCCATTTGTATGGTCTAGTAAGGATTCAAGGTAAGGTTGCATCCTGACACTCTAAGGAGTCAGTTAGTCTCACTTAGAGCGAACTGTCTCCTGTGGTGAGAGTAGCAAGAGGCCCGAAATTCATTAAGGGCCAACCTTGTGGTGTGGGAAATGGATTCATTTTAACACTTGTAACACATAGCTCGGGGGTGAGCAGCTCGAGGGTATGTAGAGGTATCCACCACAAGTGCAAGCATCCGCTGAATCCGACTAGACTATATGTATCCGGATGAGTCGAGTCGGGGTCTAGTGTATTGTTTGAGAAGTCAGAACATGTTTGGATGATTTGTGAAATGCTTGGATCGTGTGATGATATGTATCTACTTGATGAACTGTTTTACTCTAGCTTACCCTGTTTGTTGTATGATTGTCTTGTATGTGGCTCTTCTTTCTTGCGATGATCATCAATTTAATTGATGGGAGTAGATGGGCGAGGTTCTCGTGGTCAGCAAGGAAATGGCGATTCCGCTGCTAAGCCATCTGGGCTGGACTTTATTTTCTTCATGGGTTTTCTTTAGGGCTATGGCCCATGTATTGCTTTATGCCTTACTACTCTACTCTCATTTGTTAGACTTTTTATCTGGTTTCCCGTTGGCATCGTGGTGTGCCCAGTTTTTAGGGGTTGTGTTAAGGACCCCATGACTACACTACAGTACTATCTTTGTGTGACGTTCTTTTAATTTTGCTTATAATTAAATGAGACGTTACACGGCTCGACCCACCACTGGTTGGTCACTTAATGAGCCAACCCAATCCGACTCACTTATTAGTGACCCAAAAATAATCGAACCCAACCCAGCTCACCACGGGTTGGTGGGCTAAATGGGTTGGCTCACTAACTCACTGAATTACAAAAATACAATTTTTTTTTCTTCAATCTAAAAAAAAACTAAATTCTAATTCTAATTAGAATCTAAATAAACCTAAATAGAACTCAAATTCTGATTAAAATCTAAATAAACTGCAAGTACAAACCAAAATCACAAAAATATTAATGTGTTGGCTAAAAAAAACAACCTAACCCGACCCAAATGCATAGCCCAACATAATAAAAAACACTTGTGTGACTTTTTATTTGCGGGTTGGTGAGCCGGGTCAAAAATTAACTGTATTAAAATTTGTAAAAAATTCTCAACCCAACCTGGTCCAAACCCGTGGTTCCAACCTATTTTGACAAATCTAATGTATCTTCAGGAGTCAGCATCAACTTACTTGTACTCAAATAATGCGGATCAACATTTCTGCATTTAAACAATTCAAGGACTCTTCGTTAACTTTTACAATTATAAAGCACGTTGAAATTTGAATTTGCTTCAAAACACGTAGCTTTATTTTCTTATATTTTTTGAATCATGTGAAATGCAGAAACCTTCAAAAATTGAGATTTGGCGTAGTGAAGATATATATTCACTTAATGCAAGACCTCTCATTGACAAGGATGATGATGCTAGCATCATACCGGATCACGTTGGAAAAAGATGTTATGTTTTCATCATATTCCCACATTAGCAAATTTCTAAGATAATAAGAGCCAGATAACTGTGGAATTGTTTGCACTAACAATTCAAATTATGGAAAAAGATAAATAGACATCTAATATAGTCGCAACATTCATCCAACACCCCTTGAGATATATAGTATTCCGGTACTCCAATAATCCTACATCACTTAAGAGTTTAGACTAAACATAATTTAAATACATTTTTTTCTTCAATCTTCCAAAGTGCTTTTTAAAGATAAAATCGGGAAAAAAATTTTCAGACTTCAAAACAAATAATATCTTGGATGCAGTGATTAAGAAGATTCATTGAACACCCTTTTATAAGTGAAAAAAAGTAAGAAAAGTAATAAAAAAATGATTGTGGATGTTGTGAGGGTAAAATGCATCACTACTATAAAATTAAAGTCATGGAATACCTACTTACTATCATTTGTTAGATCATTCATCTTGAATAGCTTATTGTCATAGATACTAGTGCTTTTTATTTGGTCATGTCTAGATAATTTTCCAAGTACCATAACATTAGTAGTCCTAGCCAACATCTATGAGATTAGATCTATCTCGTTCTCATAACCAAACTTAGAACCTATATCTAATATATGTTTGGCATAAAATGAAAAACCATGTACATCAATTGTAGACATAATCCTTTGCTCATCATACCAACTCTTTATGGCTTCTTCAAAAAGTGTGAACGGAGGCTCCATCATAATTTGTTTTAGTTGGAAATCAAGAAACAATAAGTCATCTTCAGAAATTAGATCGGTCAGCCCACTAGTAAGTTTAAGAACTTGAATAACATTATTTTGTTCTTGGTCGACATCTTGTCCTAAATCCTTTCGACGTGTACGAAGTTCTCTCCACAATTCTTGTACCATATCCATAGAGTAAAAAAAACTTTGAGTTTGATGTAGAATTAGCATGACTGCACACATCTATGACATTACTCACAATTGTGGTTTTCGTATTCCCATCTCTGAAATTTTGCACAACAGCTTTTGTAAAAGAAGATTCTAGAATTTCAATATTTGCAAATGGATCAAAATTTAGTGGCAATTTGTCTGAGGATTGACAAAAATTGAAAATTATCGGTGTCAGTTCATTATGAAGAGAAAAAACTTCTACTAAACTAGATATTGGTCTAGTCATTGGTTTTATTCCACTTTGAATTGCTATCTCAGGAACGAATACTGATCCAGTGAAATAGGATGCATAAAATGATTTATGCATTTCATTTAAGCGTGTATCATAAGCAGTTTCTTTTTCCAAAACAAAAGTAACTGCCTTGGAAAATGATGTACTTGGATAGGTTTGATTCATTTGAAACTTAAAGAGATATTCATTGTTGCTTTCAAGGGAATGTTGATGGACGTCCTTGGTGGAGAATTGGAAGGAAATCCATGGAAGACACCAAGAAGTAGAAGAAATGCAGCGAAAATGAAGATAAGAGCAAGAAGAGCTCTCGACAATGGAGGTTTTTGGTGGAGATGAAGGGTATAAGTGGTTCTAGGGTGTGGAATGTGGCTAGAGGAGATGAAGGAGAAGGATATCCATGTATGCTCTCAAATTAATGGAAGTGTGGAGTGATCTCAACACTAGCATCTATTAGCAAATTCAAGAGTAACCATTACAATAGTTGAATGGCTCTATTTATAGGCACATGGCCGACCAAATGAGAAGCAAATGCAAAAAAGATGAAATGTAAATGTAGCTTGGAGGAGAAGCTTAATTGGAGACCATGTGATGTAGGAGATGAGCCTTGATGATGCCAAGTGGCATGTCACACTCTCCCTGTCCAAGTCACACGCTCCATGCTACCATCACATTCTCCTTGCTTAGCTCATGCTTTGCTTGCATCCAAGTGGAGAGACAACCAAGGAATTCTCGGCCAAAAAAAAAGCAAATTGGGCTCGTCCCAATTGATACAAAAATATTCTAGCTTTTTATTGAAAGCAAAGCCTAAACAATGGCGCAATTTAAATCTAGACTACTTCCTTCATGCATCAATTGATATTTTGTAGATTTCTTTAGCCCATGTGAATAATGTAAAATGCCCATGATTGACTTGATCATCTTGTGAAAGGTCCATGTGAAATTTTCTCATCATGCTTCTAGTGATTGGGCCTTGATGTGGGCTTGGGCTTGTTGATGCACTTGAGCTTGGGCTTGTTGATGCATTTGGGCTTAGGCTTATTGGGATCACATCAAATGTCTCTTGTAAAAACATCTAAATAATGTGCATTATTTGGATCCTTCTTGTAGCACATCACTACATGTTTATTGTTACCCTTCTACCATGAGGATGTTACTAGGGGTCCAAAGCAATTTGAAAATTCAGAAATAGCACTTTGTTGACTTTCAAACCCATTGTCGTTTGTAATAGATCTCTTGATTCTCTTCACCTTGTTAACTAACACTTGCAATCTAAGTGGTGTTCTTCTTGCTCTAGCCCTCTATTCTTCTGCTTGGTTGAGGAGGTGTCTAACAGAAGCATTGCTAAGCTTGCAGAAGATTGTAACCTTATTGAATGACAATATCTAGATCATGATATTTTTCAGTTCTAGTATGAAAAATATAACAAATATTAAGAAAGTGTTACAAGATTATGGTTCAGTTTCTAATCAGATGATTGACTGTGTAAGTCATAGTTTTACACTAAAAACAAGTTCCTAAGAAGCAAGATAGATGAATTAAGGAATGTGCATAAGTTTCAACAACAATCTCTTCCGTATTCTGATTTAGTTGTGTTATTGTTCAAGAGTAACATAGGAACACATTCCTGATATCCATTGTAGATAATATCAAAGTTAACCTTGCTAAATGGAAAGGCTTTCTTCTGTCATATATGTGGGTCAAAGTATTCTCTTTGCTTTCCAATCAAATTTATCTTTGACCTGAAGTTCTCATTAGCATTTTCCCATCTTGGTTTTGGAATTTCATTTGGAATGGAGATATATATATCAATCAAACAAAGAAAACTACTATTTCTTGGACCATTTGGTGTTTGATGCACAATAGGGAGGTATTGGTATTAGGTCCATTGTTGAGAATAGTGAAGCTAGCATGATCAAATTATGCTGGGATTTCAATAAGAAGAAGGATTGGACCAAAATTCTTTCTGCTAGGGTGGGTCCATACGAAGAACGAGTTTATAATTGCTTCAGTTTCCTTTATCTTGTCTAATATAACGAATACCTTGCCTCAAGTAAAAGCTAATATAAATTGGCATTTTGGTGATGACCATCTTATTAGATTCTTAAAAAAAATTATGGCTAACTGAACCTGTGGCTAAAATGATAAGAGTTGATTCATCTATAAAACCTCTCATTGACTTGTTCTTTTCGAAAAAATTGTGTCTCATTCCAATTTTCAGCTACGCCTTTTCACCATGCATTCTTTCTAACTAGTTTTCACTCTCTCCCTTCTTCTGCAGCCACTACCACCATTTCCTATAGCCCTTTTCTACCAACAACCCCACCATCGACATCACATTGTAACACCCCGGTAGGATATTACTTAAAAATAAATAAAATAAACCAGACAAAAAATAAATACCTCATTTATTATTAAACCATTTCCCTAAAACGCGGGAAAATTTAAAACCTTTAATTTTAATATCCAACATGAAATAACAAAATACTCAACATCCTTCTATTACAATTTTGATGTCCAAAACCGTAATTAAATTACATGAAAATTAATCAAAAGTGTTCATAAAATCCCATGTACTCTACTCCCACTCTCTGTCACTAAGCATCTCCTGGCTCACCTGAAACATCATCTGCTCCCGGATAAAAAGTTACCCGATCATCACCACACACAAACAAATAGAGTGAGCTATGCACAAAGATAAAAATAAATATGAAATAATCCCACCCGACATGTCATAATTATTCAATCATTTATAATAAAATATCCATTCCCCACTCATAAACATTATGAGTCCATGCATGCACTCTAAAACTTGGGATTTCATGTGCTTCCACGACCCTTCTCGCTTGTGCTCCAACCTACGAGCCTATCTCGCTCGTAGTCCTGCTTCACAGACTCTCAAGCCCGTCATCCGAACTCCTAACTTGGACCCAGACACGCATACTCGCCTTTCCTACTATGAACTCCCCCGCTCATAGCATTCTCAAGTTGAGCATGAGATGAACTTTCTCACTCACTCATCCCAACGAGATTACCTCCAGTGAACTAAATTGTTCACGTTCCGCATGCGGTCCATCCATCACGAACTCCTCGCTTGTGACTCAATCCAAGCACATCTCAAATCCTATGGACTTAGTCCTTCCCATAATTTAGGAAACATCAAGGAAAATAATTCAAATAGCACCCACACGCATGGATTCTCTGCATTCTCGCCTAAGCCAAGGGTCTTCGCCCAAGCTAGTCCCTCGACCTTGCTTAAGCTAAACCACCTCGCTTGAGCGAATGCAAAACATTGGCTTCACCACATCATCTCGCTTAGACGAGTTCTTCTCGCCTGAGTTAGACCTTAGCTCGCTCAAACACACACAACTCCTCGCCTGAACGAGGATTCGCGCTCAACACGCACAGGTCTCATCGCGACCTCGCTTGGGCGAGCCATCCTCGCCTGAGCGAGAGAACCTGTCGCTTAACCCATAATTGGTCGCCTGAGTGAGATGCTCGAACCCAAGCAGGAACGAGTTTCTGCAACTTTCGCTTAGGCGAGAGTAACTCTCTTGGGCCAAAATAGCAGAGTCTCGTCTCTATTCACGCACACAAACCACCAAAACCATACTAGAACACAACTCAATCGTTACCAACGAATAAAATAATGGCAACAAAACTCAGAAACATGTTTTATATCCATTGGAACTACCAAAACTCGAGATTTAATCATCAATGCCCATTCAATTCCAAAAACCCTCATCCTACTCATGTAAAGCATAAAAGGGCTTTGCACACAACATCAAACCAACAAATTTTCAATCACAACACATATAATAGGAAATCCTTATCATACAAAATTCATTTGAGAAGAGCAATGATCCAGAATTATAACACACATTAGTTAATTTACATGCACAAGGACAACTCCCCTAACCTGGAATTCTTGATTACAATTAGGAAAAATGAAGGTTCCTTGGTTATCCAATGTTTTGCTTCGGCCTTTCTCCCAATTCAACCCCTTGCACACCCAAAACTCACCTTTCACTCTCTAATTTCGTTCTCCTCTTAAAAGGCAATTCACAACACTGCCAAAACCCTTCTTTTTCCCCAAATTGGCCCTTTTATATGTGTTTTAATATTAAGGGTTTAAAGGCTAAAACGAAAAATAGACTTCATGGTGGTTTTAATTCCTATTCAATGGTCCTTACACCAGTGTAGTAAAGGCTTTTAGACCCAGTTGGTTTTGATATTTTGCCCCGGTTTTAGAATCGAGGCATATTAGGGCGAGGCTAAAAGGGGGTGATTTTTGGCCTCGGGTGTCAACCGAAGCCATAAAGGCGTTTTTCTACTTCGGTCACATCTGAACCGAAGCCATAGATTTGCTTTCCAGATCTGCTTCCCGACGTTCCAAATCTGCTTCCCAGCGTTTTAGATCTACCAGATGCACATTTCTGTTGGTTGCATAAATCTTGTTTATGCAGATCTGTGTTGATGATGTAGTTGCAGGAGATAGGCTCTCCGACGATTTAGCTTTGTGTGAACATGGACGAGTGCTCCGTCAAAGGTGTTTGACTCCAGGCACAGTGGTGGGTTGCGTTTTGTTCGACTCTAGGCGTTGTAATGGAGGTTCGTTCGACTCCAGGCGCTACTATAGAGGTTTCATTCTTCTCCTTTGAGGCACGGTGGACCTGCTGCATTTTTCGTGGATGAGGTGCTGCAATGGCTTCGTGAATGGTGGCTGGTCTAATGGAGGTGCAGGTGGCAGGGAGAGAAATGGAGTGGAAGAGAGAAATGGAGAGCACGAGGAAGAAGAGAAAGAAAAAAAGGGATTCACGTTTTCAACCCTAAATAAGCTATATGGCCTCAGTTCAATTAATAACTGAGGCATATGATTGGTTTTGGCACCGGTCATCTGTCACCCGAGGCCAAATATGCAAGTTTTTGGCTTTGGGTCTCCGCAACTGAGGCATATGCTAGCTTTTGGCACCGGTTTTTTATCAACCGAAGCATAAAACCGTTTTTTGCTTCTGGTGTTCTGTGAACTAAGGCATAAAGGTTTAGTGGAATTTAAAAAATGTCACCACGCCATTATATGCTTTGGTTTTTGGTTAACCGAGGCATATAAGGAAAGTTAAAAACAATAATCTGCATAGTGTTACATAATGATTTTCAGCCCCTTTTGGCTACCCTTTCTACTAGGGTTTCCTTTGCCCCTTCACATTGAACCCATGACCACTCATTCACAATTCAAGTGCACAACCAACTCAACCAATCATGTTTCGTGATAACCATCAAAATCCTAGGATTATACCATCACTTAGCAAGATCAATATATATTATCAAAATATTAATGAATTAAATAACACACAATTGGCATACATAGGACTTGAACCTAAGTCCTCTCACACAATAAAGTACTCTCAACCACTTGAACTAGTACTTTTCCACGTCACACCATTTACATTTAATGACATCAAAGTTCTCACCACTCGCATTTATTAATTAATTATTTATTTAATTAATTAATTTCACGGGTCTTACATCGCCACCAAGATTAATAAAACGCCATCGACCATGTGAAAATGTAGCAATGACATGTCTAACCACTTTTTCGATAGCGATCGTCAATAGTTGACTTTTAATGGCAACCTTTTTCTAGATCTGATTCCAACTTTAGGATTAAAAATCATTTTACACCTCCTATCACTATTGTGGACATGTTTTCGCTCTCCAAGTCTAGTTTTCTCTCTCCCCCACTTGACCATTGCAACTTCAGGTGCTACTAGATCTGAATGTATTATCTTTACTATGTCAATGCACCTCCCCCATTGACAAGTTAGATTACATTAATTATATGATACTTGGGTGTTTGATATCAAGTTTTATCTTAAGGTAAACACTTATGTTAAGCATCTTACCGCCTTCATTAACGATAAGGTACTTTGTTGGTTTGGTACAAAGATGATGTCCAAGTTTGTGCCGTTTTGAAGTACTCAAAGGAGATGTTCTGAGTCCATGTGTTATATGTTGGAGTTTAGGAACAAAATAATATTTAATTATTGTATACCAATGATGATACTTAGTACCTTCATAGTCTTTGCCAACATCTCTTGAGTATCATACCTCCTAGATATCTTGGTGGCTCATTGGTGAGTAGTGGGGTAAGGTTTATGGCCTTTTCCATGACTTTAATGAACTATTGCCTTCTGAAGCCATTGCTATCTAGGAACTTGAGCAACTACAAACCTTATTTATATTGATGGCCTGTATGGGCTTCGTCACTAGTATTCATCCATCCTTGATCAAATTTTGGGTTCTTCAATTTGCCCAGTTTGAAGTCTACTCAATCCATTCTATTGTGGATGTTGTGCGGGTTACCCACTACCATAATTTCACTTGTCACTCCTAGTGGTTCCACGACTTTGCCTACTTTTGGTGACACCAATGGTGGACGAACTTTATACCATTAGTTTTATTGCTTATGTTTAGCACATAATCACTTGCAACTAATCATATCTATGAGAATAAGTCATTTTTCTCTTTCCTTTGCTCTTCCCATTATTTACCCTCAATCACCATCATGGCTAGTGGCTTGAGACCCTCTCATGGTGTTGATATTGTCCACCTTTTCCCTTTTCTCTCCATTGACATGTTCTTATTTATTTGAATTTCCTTTTAATTTATTATCCCTTAATCATCTCACTTGTTCTCTTACCTATGTTATTTCTTTTATTAAAGATTGTGTTTTTCTCTTTTGCAAGATCAATGTTTAGAATGAATGATTCGCATTATATGTGAGTCTAATTGATGAGCTCACGACTCCTTAGGAGCATAGAGAGGCTATTTCTAAGAAGATTCCTCTCTCTCACACAGTATTTTACCTTCCTAAAAAAACTCATCATTGTCAGAACAACCTTATTCCCAAGGTTAAATTCTAAAAAATTGAACTTTAATGGCATAAGTGTTTTCCCACATGATTGCTTTGGAACTGCCCTTTAGCTATCACACCAACACTTTTTGTTGAGGTGACTCTTGTACTTATTCATTGTAACATCCTAGTTGGATACTTATTTAAATAAAAATTAAATTATAAAAGACATAAATCAACAATTTATAAATAGATCTTTTTCCCACTCTAGCCACGCTCTTGCACTAAGCATCACCAACGTCACCTGAAACATTATATGCTCATGTGTAACAAGTTACATGATCATAGCCACACACAAGCAGATAGGGTAAGCTTATAATAAAATGAAAAATGAAATTAAGCCTATAATCCTTCTAAGAACTACAATACTTAGACCGAAGTGTTCACGTCTTCCTCTGTACAACTCCTGATTCTACACCCTTTGATGATATCCTTAAGACAACTCTTGTCGCCACAAGCCCCAACTCATGGCCCCTCCATCTACTAGCCACCACCCATAGATCATACGTGAGAATTATCTAATTACGGACTACAATAGGTAACACCAAGTGGAGCTCCCTAATACGGACCACAATCTGTATTTATCACAAGACATCCATCCTCACCAACTTCGATAATGAAGCGCAATCAAGTGAACTCTTTGTACTAGCCACCATTAGGACACTCACATCGAAATTCCAATACCATCAAGCTCCAACCTAAAATGGTCATGTGTTTAACCCCCATTACAAGCTACAACTTGTAAAGTGCCCTTAGCAAGTCATCTACTGAAGGCTTTCATCCAAAGCTATGTAGAATCCTCCCTCCTAACCTAACTCTACACCTGAAACCGCCTGGCGCAACACCTGCGTCGCTAGGTGAAATCATGCTCTAGACCGCTTGGTGGGCACCTCATGCCGCCAAGCGCCACACGCTTTTTAGAGCCTTTGTCAGATTGTTTCTGCCACCCTTTCTGCCAGGTGCCATGCATTTCAGGGCATCCTTGGTTTTCCCATATCACTACTACTAGTTTTTTTGGCACTTTGAGATAGGTTCTAAGGAACCCAAGTAGTCCACATGCAATCAACATCACCAAAAATGCTTATTCAATCATAATAACATAATTGAATCACAGTCTAACACAATCATATACATTAGGAATTCGTGACACAATATCTTTTACCAAGTAAAGCATGCCATTTAGATTTCTAACCAACACACAATTTGCACATAACATAAAGTGCTCCAAACAGACAATATTACCACACCACTCTCAAAATAACACAACCCATTTTATCCTATTTTACTCCATTTAGCACATGTTAAACCAAGTTTAGCCCCAATATAAAATCCCATGTCTAGCATTTGTCCTTTCCCAAGGCCCACTACCAAATAGGTTAATCTCCTTGAAAAATATCCAGATAGCATCCCTAGAACAGCCAAAGTCCACCCTACACATTCAAAATGCACACGACACCATTTCATTGGTAGGTCGCTTGGTAGTAGGATGCATACCGCCAAGTGGTGCATAAAACCTGAGCAGTACTCAAAGTTTTTCTACACATGCGAACCTAATTTCTTTTCCAATTCAATATCCACGTTACAATTACACATAATAGCACATCAAATTACAATTCCAGCAAACATACCCAAACAATTGATGCATACAATGGCTAAAGCACATGATAAAATCCGCACCTCATGCTTGCACCCCTTTCCAACCATATCATGAACCACTCATTTTGATACACATACTTAATTGTAAAATTTATAAATACAATAACATTCCTCAACAATTTTACACCATCACCTATTCTAAAATACATAAGAACCATGGCAAAAACCATACAAATCACATATTTCACTAAAACGTAGAAAATAGCGAAATGAAACAACATCGCCTGGTAGGCCTTCATCACCGCCAGGCGGTTCTCGGGAAAAACCCAGAAATTACGGACAAAACACATGTGTTGCTTAGAGGGTCTTCAACGTCGTCAAACAGTTTTTGGAAAATTTCAGAAACACGAAGAAGTTTAGAACAAAAATGATGGGAAAGGCACCTCAATCATCCATCACAATACGCAATCATATAAATAAAGTTAAATAACAATGTGGAACTCCCCTAACTTGGAATTTCCACAACAATTGCTCCCCTAACAATGTGGAACTCCCCTAACCTGGAATGAACAATTTTAAATTCTTTTCTAGACATCAGGAGGTCGGGATTATAAGTCCTTCTGCAATGAAAGCACCTTCCCTCTTCCTTTCTTCTAAAATATTCAGGATATGGCAAATTTTGAGTTTCCTTCTTTCTAAAACCAGTATTACCATTACTTCCCGTCCTTGATTCATGGGTTCTCAATCCTTGGGTGTTGGTTGGTGCCCTCATCCTTGCAATGCTCCCCATGCCATTAGAGACTTTTGCACTATTGTTGTTCTTGATTGTTTCAGCTCGTGATACCACCCCACTCCCTCCTTGATATTGAAAAGTATATGCATTATTTATAGAAGAAGGTCCTTCAATATAATGTGACATAGGTCCTCTCGAAAGACCTTGGGTTTGTGTACATTGTTATTACCTATTCTTACTACAATGGTATAACAATTTGTTCATAATAAATCATACAAGAATTGTTTGGTATTTTTTGTAATTCTGGCCCTTTTTTTTTCTTCTAAGATATTTAGGATATGGCAATTTTTGAGTTTCCTTATTTCTAAAACCAATATTACCATTACTTCTCGTTCTTGATTCATGAGTTCTTAATCATTGGGTGTTGGTTGGTGCCATCATCCTTGCAATGCTCCCCATGTCATTAGAAACTTTTGCACTATCGTTGGTCTTGATTGTTTTAGCTCATGATACCACCCTACTCCCTCCTTGATACTGAAAATTATATGCATTATTTCTAAAAGAAGGTTCTTAAATCTAATGTGACATAGGTCCTCTCGAAAGACCTTAGGTTTGTATACATTGTTGTTACCTATTCTTACTACTTTGTTATAACAATTTGTTCATAATAAATTATACAAGAATTGTTTGGTATTTTGGTAATTTTGGGTGTTCAATCAAATAGTATCCAAAGCTTCTTTCTTAGTCATGTGGTAGTTGTGTGGGGGCATGGTGAATACAAGAATGGTCAAGATTGGATAAGCTGGAAAAGCGAGTGCAAAATTGGTTCAATATAATGATTGAGTAGAAAAGGAACATCATGAGAGGTTCCAATGGCTAGAAAACTTGATTATCAAACTTACGATCTCAGGTGTATGGTGACCTTTTTTTTTGTTATGGTTATGCGGTTAGTCACTTTCGTGACCCCTTTTTGTTATGGTTATGGCTATGCGGTCAGTCACTCTGAATTGTGAGACCCGAGAAAGACTTATGATATTTTAGGTAAGATTATAAAGTGGATGATGCTTAAAATGGAAGAAGTAACTTCAATTTTGAGTTAGGGTGTTGTTTATTTAATTTAAGTATTTAATCTAATTATGATTTTTTGAACACGAGTGTTTATAGATTATAAGTGCGCATGAAAATGGATAAACATATAGCTTAATGGTTGTGGTATGTGCTACATGTGTAAGGTCGCTGGTTCAAACCTGGTTGGTGGAAAATATAGGTTGTTTTCCATTTGCATTTTTATTTTTCTCTCTCTTCCTTTATATTAAGTTGGTCACGTGCAATGGTTATTTTCTTTGCCATTATAGCATGTGTATAACTATATACATATATCTGGTTGTTGAGATTGTTATCTTTTATTTTGTTTCTATCTTTTTAAATTGTTATAAATAAATAATACAATGTTTAAGGAAAAATAAATTTTAAATTGGAGAATATTAACAGAAAGATTGTGAGTGAGAGGGGGTTTATAGGTTGAAAGTTAGGGTTTTAGAAAAAAGGAGAGAGGGAGAAACAAGAGTAGAGAAATTGAGAGTTGAAGGCTACGGGAGAAAGGCAAAGTGAAAGAAGCAATCTAGGTAGGGGAAGCTGACTTTACTTTCTTTGTTGTGGTTTGATGTATGGTTTTTGGTTGCTCTTGCATGACGTAAGTTCACAATGCTTGAAAGCTTCTTGTTTTTTTTTTGTAATTGCTATGTTTTCTTTGGCCTTTGAGTACGTGAACCTATGAGCATGAGGTGCATGTTTATTCTTTAACCTGATCAATACAATACGTGTTGTTAGGGTGTGGTCATAGAAGGATGAGAAACCAGTTTATTGTATATATTAAGGCATTGTAGTTTTGGATGGAGATTGCGGTTTCTTAGGTGCTGCGATAGTGGATCAGATGAAGGTTTGTGTGGCTGATGGTTTTCTCGCGTGGTTGCATCTTCTAGAGTGGAACTTTGGCATGAACACGAAGCATGGTGGTAGCTGCGTGTTTGAGTCCAGAGTCGTGGTTCGTGGCAGTTTCATGGGGAGTGAGAGAAAGTTTATAGTGCTGCAATAATGAATGCTTGCTCATGGGGTTTGCGTTTTCAAGGTTTTGTAGAATTGGTTAGTTCGTGCATGGGTCATGTGTCTTATTATGCGGGATTGGCAGCCATGTAATATGTTAATGTTGCAGTATTGAAAGTGAGTAAGTAATGCAGTTTTCTCTGTGTCTGTTAGCACTTTATCTCTCTGCATTTATTTAGCTATTTTATCTCCTTCTTTGTTGTGGTGTAACCATGTTTGATCCATGCATGAAATTGTAGTCTTGAGAGTAATTTGGTCTTGATAGTACAAAGCTTTTAGTTTTCATAGATACATGGAGATGTGCAGATGTATAGTGCAGTAAAAGCTTTTCGGGGGAGGTTTCATTTGTGGGCATAGTCTTCTTTTTTTTCTTCTTTTCATTCACACTACAACAATTTCTTTCATGGGATTAAATTTTCTCTTTCTTCTCTTTGCTTATCTCTTTCACATAACTGCATGAGATCCAATATTGAATAGGTGGGGCCATACACAAATATGCATCTGTTTACTTTTATATTGAGCACGTAAGAGTGGGTTTCTTTTATGGAAAATGATTAGTTAACTACTTTTTCTTACAACTTCTCTTACCACCTTACGTGGATTCATCTTGTGCATTTTAATTTTAACTTTTAATATACTTTTAAGCTATTGAAGTGTCAGGGGAAATAAAAAAGTGCATTCGGCGCGTGGGTGATCTTTTGGACAGAAAATCCCCATTCTATTAGGCTTTCTAGAAGCTGCCATTTTCGGAACCTATTTCTTTGCACCCACCAAGTTTCCTAGAAGCTTCACACAGAACCCATTTTTCCCTTCTTCTTTGAACATTGTCACCCATAAGGTAAGAAAATAAAGCCCCTTCCCTTCTAATCTGCACATTGCAACCCATAAAGCTAGCGAACGAAACCCCTTTTGTTGTACTCGTTACATTGCAAACCATAACCCTTTCTAGCCCTTTCTCCCCTTCTTTTCTTTGGACTGAATTTTGCAAGCCCTAAACAAAGGGTTTTGGTCGTAACTTTTGTCCGTCCAATGCACAGGACATTGGGGGTTTTGCGGAGATGAATGTTGTTATTGATTTACTTCGTCACCTAAGCTTAGGTTGTAAGATAAGTTTTAAAATGTTAC
>Ga0214545_1002790_pt1 | contig 33578 bp, 13 predicted proteins | sample CNSS4metaG_FD_160064 | JGI IMG/M metagenome (GOLD analysis project Ga0214545, IMG submission 160064) | Root nodule microbial communities from cowpea collected in UCLA plant growth center, Los Angeles, California, USA - CNSS4 | ecosystem: Host-associated > Plants > Roots > Nodule | place: USA...
TATATATATATATATATTCCGGTACTTTCAATAAATTTTATATTGTTTAAGAGTCGAGGTCAAACATAATTTAAATATTTTTATTTCTTTCTACCCAGGTGTCTTTTAAGGACAAAAACATGAGTCAGGTTGGAACATTGACGTCTATTATGGAGACGATGACGACAACTCCCCTTGTCCTCGACTAGGACTTGTCTCATATTGCTTAGAAATTGAAATCAAACACAGGTTAAATACTATTATCTATTTCCATTATCTGAGGCATGGAGACGTACTTGAATCATGGAGCAATTTTTTAATTGATGAAGCTTATTTTATGTTCCTAAATTTTTTACTTATGGTTGGTTACTGCAGATACGTGTATGGATAAACTTAAATGTTTACCAGGTGTAAGGTCCCCCCAAATATAGATACAGAGATACAAAACAGGTGCATGCATTGTAACAGAGATGGTCCCCAAAACATGGTGTAGCCTTATCTTTTTTTACAACTTGATTGAAACACCAAATTAGATGTCGTATTCTTCAATAATAGGACTGTAGGGGGACCAAAATATAACGTTGTGAATGTTTTTGTGGCATTACTGAAAGAGAGAGCATAATGTGTGTCTCCTATGGACAAGCCATGTTTCTTCCAGGGAGGCCTATAATAATACTATAACACTGTTACACTCACTGGCTCATTCTTCCAAACCTCTCATCTCGTCTCAATTTGGTCTCTTCTTTCTCATGTTTTACGATGGCTCTCTGGAAATGGCAGCACACAATGAAATACCTACGTTTTTTTCCCATACATTGTGGTGCTACATCAATCTGTTTCTTTTCATAATGTTTTTGTTGTACCATGTTTTGTCCAATAGGAGAATTGGGATCTTGTGTTTCTGTGAAATTAAATAACACATACCATATAAGAACATAAGTACGCAAACAAAAGTGGAAAATCAAATAAACATAAACTGTGAAGTTAGATAGATATAGGGAATGACAGTAACAATTCCTTTTTAAGTCAAAACACTTTTTATTCTCCTTTAATATCTGCTTAAAATGAAAGTTCAATGGAAAAAAAATCCAAACTGCTTTACATTTTAAGTAAAAAGGAAACCCATTTTAAAAAAATTAATTAAATATAGTTATTTTTTATTTGTTTGATTACGAATACTTTACTTTATATTTTATATTTTTAATTATACACTTAATATTACAAAATTAATTTTTATAGCAATAAACAACTTTTTAATTGTATTGATTTTTTATTATCATAACAAAATACACACTTGTTAGACAGTTTATGATGGCAGTATTAGTAGTTAAAGTGATCAAGAACAGAAAAAAAAAACGCGGGAAACCATAGATAGATGTCAGCGTCAAGGATCTGAGTAAGAATCTTGTGCTACTGACACAATTGCCTCGTGATCTCGTTATTGTTCGGGCATGGTTGTTGTTCCTTGTACTATTTTTTTAAGAATATATTTTAATATCAGTGAAAACGTATACATAAAAAAAGAAATATAATATATAAAGATGTTATTTGTCTTGAGAAAAAACAAAGTATAGTTACGAATAATCTGACCGTAATTTTACCAATCATACACCCATTAAACATGTTTTCTTTGTCTGTGTTGAGATGAAAGCGTCTCAACAAATTTTCATTAGTAAGTGCTTTGAAATTAATACTTTCCTAAGGTTTTATGCGGTTGCTAGTTATTTATGCTAAGTATGCATATGATTTACAAAATAATAAAAAGTTAGTTAAGAAGTCATTCTCTGTAATTTCTTAAGTGTTAGAAATTTAAGTGTGAGTCTAAGTCTCACATTGGATATAAATAAAAAAGTTTAGCATTATACAAGGATAAAGACCTATAAATCATTGTCTTAAGATTTTTGGTTGAAAATGGTGTCAATAACTTATGTGATTGGATTTAGGTCTTATTGGTGTTGTATCTCTTCGGTGATACCTCTCCTTAATCAAGACAACATTAGGTTTCACAATCTGAATTTCAGTCAATAATCATAATTTCTTTTAACCTAGGCTGTTCACTACAGCTGTTATTGAAAATATAATTTACAAGGAGATGTAATTATTGATAGATAAAGATTAAAACTTTTATGATGGTTTCATGTGGAGGAGACCAATTGTTTAATATGTATAGTATATCAGGTGTTGACATTTTTCTTTACTCCCGAAAGAATCGTCCATTACATACAATGTTATGTGATGTGTAATTCCACTATAAACAAACATATGTCCAAATCACAATTCAAACCATAATTGGTGACATTATTTAATATTTTCAAAATGTCCAATATTTTCCAAATTAAAAGGGTGTAGGTCACACCGCTTAACTTTCTGTACCTAAAAAATATTGCCATTTGGAGAAAAACCTTTCATTACGAAATGTGGCTGAAGATTTATTTATTTATTTATTTATTAGGTGTTGGAAAGAAATTCTCAGATAACAAATATCTTCATATTTTTATAGTGATAGTGGGCCTTCAAATGCGAAGCCCATAACTGTGTTAAACTCCATAAGTTCGTCAATTGAAATAAAAAGTCCACTTAGAAATGACCCCAAAATCAACTGGATTCGACCTAAAGAAAATGGGCTTGCCCCACAAGAAACAAAAATTGGTGAGTATACATGTAAGCGTTTGTGTAAAGCTTTTGTGTAATTTAATTTAATTTTTTTTGCATAGTTATGAATTTTTTGAGAGAAATTCTATTGGAAACAAATTTTAATAACCCACTTTCAAGAGTAGTGGAAAATGAAATTCCTCGTTATTCTTTACTGCCTAAACAATCAAGTTCCCATTTAATGGTGTAATAAGATGTTTGTCTCTTTATTATCAAATGTAACTCATGACATTAATATGGCTAATATCGTGTAATAAAATAAATAAGCAACGTTTAAAAGCAATACACAGTTGACAAAAGTGCGCATATAATTAAATCGAATACATACTAATCAATTGAATTTTCCATCACTAATATTAGGACAATTTTTAGTTAAAAAATGCAATTAAGAAAAAAGAAAAAAATAACTTAAAACATAATAGAATGTGTTAAAGATGTATATTGATTCATTTTCATCCACTTCATTTTTAAGATTGTAATACATCACAAACGATAGCCCTAGAAAGAGGCTCAAGGATTGTTACACCCTTAATTCTTAAAATGAAGTGTCAAGCCTCTTCAAAAGAATTTCGGAAACCTCAACAAATCTCAAACATAGATCCCATTACGTAGAGCTTCAATTATAAAAGATTAAGTTTTCGTATTATTAAAATAATGGATTTTAAAAATGTGTCTCTGATCCCAAGTATTGAAAAATATTCAATTATATTTTATTTAGAGTATTCAAATACCTGACATAGCTACACATGTATAAGATTTTTTTGCAGTAACTGAAAATTTGACTTGGTATCTACTGAAGTTTTAGAATATACTTCGCACAGTAAAAAGATAACGCACTGAACACAATCATGAGCTTTCACAACTCATTGAAGGATTGTCAGGGATTTCATGATTTGTTCGTTTTCTCAGAATTCACCGCAAGAGTTTGTTTGGTATGTGATTTAGAAACAACTCTGATGGGTTTATCTTTTTAGAAGAACAAGTTCTCAACCAGATATAGCCAATTTATTCTTCTAAGAATGGGAGAAAGAAAAAACACTTTAGCTTCGAGAACACATGAAGAACTACTGAAGAAAAGGGAATTAGTTTTGGTTTGGTTAAGCCAATGAGTTTATCACGTTCCTTATCCATGTCCAGTTTATGGTCTGGAAGATTCTCTTTGAAGGAAGAAAAATAAGTATCTAGTCACTGACCAAAAGATTTTATTCCTTTTGCTTTCTGTCAATGCCACAATACCAAGTGTCTTCTTCTTTACTCTATCCTTCTATCGCTTCTATAAAGCTGCCAAATTTAGTTCCTGTTTAGTCCTGCAACATATCTCTCGTGTCTACGCAGTACTCAAAATTCACTTTTCCTTTAATCTTAAATGCACCTGTTTATTTTCAACTCTAGTGTAATCTGGATTATATATACCACCTTCGAAACTTAGATACATTTGTAGTTACATTCTTAGACCTAGGTGTTTGGTGGTCTTCAACATGCACTGGTGTATCAAAGTGTTCATGGATATGCCTTCAGGCATTGCTGATCCTTTTCTTGCTTCTTCTTCTTGGATCCACTTGTTCCGTTGGAGGCTCTGCAGTGGTTTCAGAAAGGGTATCAGCATCTTAACATAAATGCTTGTTACTAGAAACCAAATTCTTTTATTGATAATTTGGAATGGAAACATATTTTGTTTGCAGGTAAGGAGGGAAAAGATTGGTTTTTTCAGAACTATTTTCAAGGGTGCGACAAGGTCTTTCGAGATGATTGTGTTTGTCATGATTTCTAATATTGGAATGCTGATTTCTTGTATTATTGGACTTCAGATATGAAAATGCTGGTGCTTTTGCTTTAAACCCTATCAGTTATAGTCTTACAAATACTAGCTTTTCTATATTTCGACCAAATGTAAGTGAAGTGAAGTTCTTAACAGATTAAGCCTTTTAGCTTCACTGAAATCTTAGTATAAAGTTGGTATTTAACTTCATTTATTTCTTTATCACTGTACCGAAATCTTGGAGGCTTCAAAGCATGACCGTTGGATTCGAACTTCACTTCCCATCACAAGACAACCATCGGATGTCACTGAGTTTACAAAATAAAACTTGAAGCTGATGATACCTTATAAAATAAAACATTGGGTTTAAAAAAAGAAAAAGAAGAAAAAGGTTCGTTATGAATGATATCTATTAAGGAAAAATATATTTTCAATTGTCAATGATGGCTTTATCAGTTGAAGGAACAGCAAAATCTAAGATAGTCCAAGATTAAATTCACATTGTACTAGTTGTCCCTTTTAAAACAACATCTGATCCTATTTAAATTTGTCATGTTATGCTAATTTTGAGAAATAAAAGTAACTTTAAAAGAATAAACCATTATCGATATTGACATCTGCATAGGAAATATCTAATTTCAATTGGCAGTGATAATAGGTTTCATGCACGTTTCAATTAAAATTTACAAACTTATATAAGGGTTAAAATTAAATTTGAAAACTGAGTTTAACAATTATTTTTACAAAATTGAAATTTTAGACAAAATTTTAACGTTGGAACGTTGTTTTAAGAATAATCAAACATTCCACAGAGCTAATTTGTTCTCCCAACTAAATTCAAAGAACCCGAAACTGAAAAAAAAAAAAAACTCCTTATAAATTATAATAAACTATTTATTTATATATGTATTATTAAATTTAAAAAAATGTCATACTAAAAAGAAAATTTAAAATATATCTACAAATTCGTAAATACAAAAACATTACTTTCGGATTTAGATATTCATAAAATTATAATTCATTATCCAAACTCAATCATAATTATCCCATTTACTTAATTTAATTTATTTAACATTGTATGCTCACACGATACAACTCCACCACATGTTAAAATTTAGTTCAAATTTCTTCTAATTCAATAGAATAGGATGTGGATATTTTTCTCTGACCTAATTTATATCGACCCAACCTCTTTTGTTGGCTACTTATATTCACTAGTTTCAAATTTCAGTACTTCATTTTTTTTTCTCCTGTTACCAATTGCTGAATAAAGTACGTAAAGCCTGGAACAAAATGATTTTGTAACAAAATACGTACCACCAGCTATCATCTACTCCTTTTGAATCACATCTAATCTCTGCAAACATTTAATTCATAAATGGCTCAGTCGGTGCAAACACGTCAACGAAATTTAATTTTCACCATATTTTTATAAAAAAAAAATCTCAAAATTGATAAAATAAAAAAGGAGTGAAAAAACGTTTCACATTGAAAATTCGATTCTCTGAAGATAAACATGCATAGTTTGAAAATTAAAATAGGAATAAGTTTCTTGAAAAAGAAAATCCCAAAAAGAGAGTGAATGTTCATCTTTATGATCTTTATGAGTAAGGGAGAAAGCCATTGAAATGATAGTCAACACGAGGTCTGAGAAGGTTCACGAGTTCACGCAAGGTGTAAGTGAGAAATGGTCCAACATGATCGATGGGAAAGAATAAATTACTTATCACAAATGGCGTTTCCTTTATAAAGTAGAAGTTGCACGTAAATTTTGAAACCAAGTGCCATAACTCATTAATTGAGTGAGTGGTGTATGCATATGCTGCATCAATCATTCATTTAATTAGGAGAGGAGACAGCAACAACATATACAATCTCCAAATCCAAACCCATTAACAATGATAAAGTGATAAAAAAATAAAAAAGAGTAGTAGCAGCTTTAGGGTTAATTTGTATGATGAGAGCGACCATAAAGAGCACCTGAAGCCATCAAAGAATCAGAGGCAAATCATTTTAACACGCCTTTAATAATTTGGATTTCATAAATTAGTACTAACAAAATGTAGGTTTAAATACTTTTTTGTCTTTATTTTGACAGAATGTTTAGAATGGTCTTCATTTTTATCGAATGTTTAAAATAATCCTCATTTTTGCAATTCGTGTTTTATTTAGTCCTTTTTTGTAATGCCGTTTAAATTATTAACGGAGCATTACAGGTGACACGGATTTGTATTAGGGTGTGTTACGTGTACGATACATGTGTGATAATTAGATATTTTGGGATAAATAAGTGAGCTAGGATTTTGGTAAGGAATGTTTGAGCACTTTGTGAGTTTTGACAATCTTGTTCCTCTATGTTGCAATCTTCTTCTTCCTGCAATCCCATTATATAGGTATGTTACTGTCTTAATCTTCTTCTTCCTTGCAGCACCACTACCAACACCAGAAGAACCATCTCAGTAGTTTAGGATGAAATTACAGATTAGGAAGAGGCCATGATAGCAGCTACAAACGTCTTAGTTATTTTTTGGAATTTTCTGATGTAGAATTCATTATTGATGTACTGCATTTTGACTTTCCTTAAACTTCGTTCAATTTCACTTTTGCCAAACATTGATGTAGTGCATTTTGACGAGGATGAATTAATGTTATGAATTTAACTTCTTCTGGACTTAGATCAATTTAATTTTTTCCAAGCTTAGATCAATATCACTTACTTCAATGCTCAGATTAAGGTGTCATTTTGAACATGTTGGGACTAATATCAACATAATCAAACTAATTCATTTCTTCATTTAACAATAATATAAAATATATTGGACTTTAAAAGATTACATACAATAATAGTACAAATAATACAATAACAACATAAGTGAACGAACCTTATTACTAATTGCAGCCTCTTCTCAGCAACCTTCAACCTTCAATGACTTCTTCAAATCATTAATCTGACTCATTTGTGTCATGATGATGACATCCTTTTCATCAACACCACCATTTGAAAAAGTTGCAGCCTACATTATTGGAACCACCACTCTTTAAATCAATCAACCAAAAATTAAAACTAATTTATTATTAACACAAAAATAAAAACAGATTGTACCCAAAATTTTCTACCAATATTCTTTGGAGTTCTTGCCATCCTCACATCTGCCATATCTCCAGAGCTACAAATCGCGGTTAATCCATTTCTCGTTGAACCACCAACACGAAGTGATACAACACGGTTGCCTCCAACGATTACAACCAGAGGTAAATGAAGAAGAGTGAGACCGTAACATACCTATATAATGGGATTGCAGGAAGAAGAAGATTGCAACAACACCAATTGGGAAAGGAGGAACAAGATTAACAAAATTTACCAACTGTCCAAACATTCCTTACCAAAATCCTAGCTCACTTATTTATCCCCAAATATCTAATTACCACCTGTAACACACCCTAATACAAACTGTGCCACCTGTACCATGTTTCGTTAATGATTTAAACGGCGTTACAGAAAATGACTAAATAACACAAATTACGAAAATGATGACCATTTTAAACATTCGGTAAAAATGAAGACCATTTTAAGCATTCTGTCAAAATGAGAGTCATCCCCAACAAACACTACGAAAATAATGATGACCAAAAAAGTATTTAAGCCTAAAATGTAAAGATTCATTTTGAATGAAAAAATAATATTTTAACTCTCATTTATTATTTTTTTTAATGTAGTTTAATATGAATCATTAACTATTTAAAAAATAATAATAATAGTGCATTAATCAATAACAGCTTAAATTACACGAAGAAATAAATGATGTGAAACTGATAATATTATTGTACTTTAAAAATTGTTGTTCATTACAAATTAATCTGTTAAATATTACGAACGTTAATGGAAAACAGGTGTGATACTTGAGTATTCTATTTTATACAAAAGAAACTTTAAAATCTACCAAAATCAGCTACGATATATAAAAAAGATTGAAAATGCAATTAAAGCATATCCCGTTATTAGACGACCGTGTGATGATATATTAAGATTGTGAAAGAAAAGACTGAATAGTAGAATGGCATCAAAGACGACGAAAATGAATTGTGGGATGAGAAAAGCGTCCAATTCCGAGTCCCGGTTTTAAGAAGCAAAAAGCAAAAGCACAACTAATCCTTGTTCATGCTTATTATTTCTATGCAACAAGTGCAACCGATTCCTTAATGAGCTTGCAAAAAAAAAATACGATATATGATACTAGGGAAAAGTTTGAATTTTTTTTCCTTGGGTGGGAGGAAAAGTTCGGATATTTAGCTGGCACAATGCTGTCAAATAAGTACGAATAGAGTGGGGCCTCCACACGCGCCACAAGCTACCAACTTGATGCAGCCCCACAAAACCGTTTGCCACCGCTACTTCCCTTTCCATCAAATTCCCAGGTCAAACACAGTGTTCGATTCCAACCAAGCCTTTCAAATTTCATTCCAAAACGTAATTGTTAAAGCCTTGTAAATTACCTTCACAGTCACAGACAAATATCGTTCCAACAAGCATGGAATGAGTAAACGATAGCTCAAAGTTCTATCAAATTGTAACTACCGGTGGTGATGAACGGTTATGTTTATATCCACTTGTAATTGTTGAACTAAAAGTGTTTGAAGAATCAAATAGACTAATTTAAATTGTTATACTAGTTTTTTTCTTTTTTTTTACTGAAAACATTTACGGATAACTTTATCTAAGATGGTTTTAGTGTAGAAGATATTGAACATCCAGCTGGAGGGTCAATCAAACTTCGACTGCACTGACATTTTTCTTTCCTTGTCATATTACGCAACTGTTTAAATTGAGGAACAGAAAAGACATAAGAGAAGTAAATAGAAACTATCGGATATCTATGAAGTAACCATTGGTAACTGATTTATACCGAAAAAAAGGTATTAATGACAGTGGAAAAAAGCTGGTTTGGGTCTCTCGAGAGTTCACGCAAGACACCATAAACGACAGAAGCGAATTCTATTGAGCCAAATTCTTGAAGAAGCTTCAATAGCGGAGCAAACCTAACCATTATAATGAACCGAACCAAGCATCCACGTGCCGGTCTAGTAAACAACGTACCTGTTTTTCTAAGTACATGTTCGGGTTTTATTTGGGATTGCATTAATCGAGCAGTGTTTCGGGCCGAAAAGGGCATTATCCCTTTGTAGCGGCACAGTTGTAATAAAAGTTGGAATCTTCAATTTTGGACAGAGCAGTGGGCAGCAACGCTCACCAGACACAAAATGGGACAGACAGACTCTTCATCAAAGCAGTGTGGTGCAGATCTGGTAATTTTTCCAGCTCAATGTTCAAAAGCGGTGAGAATAACAAACTATAAGTAAATTTTAAAGCGGGGGAAGAGGACCACCTTCAATTGCTACGAAGCATCACATTCCAAGGGCCCCAGAAATCAAAACCCACTTGCTCTCTACCATCATCAAAGTTGACAAAAACGAAATTTAAATATTAAATTTGCATTACCGCATTCCAAGCGGTGGAGGAAGTAGCTGGAACCGTGACGAGGAGGACTATGGCTGTGGATTTTTTTTCTCTTTTTATGAAAAAAGAGAAAAGGTCCCGATGGATGTTTAAAGTTTGAAGTTTGAAAGTTTGAACCACAAATTTTCTTACAAAAGAATCCACATAAAATTACAAAAAAAGAATCAAATAACAAAAGAAACAAGGCTAAACTTACACATTGAATTGGCCTCAACAGCAGCACCCATTTCCAAATCAAACCCTTTTGGGTCCATAATGTAACACAATTATATCGTATTGGGTGGATTTGATTTACGAGCCCGGAGGGAGGAGCATGAGCAAGAAAAAGCAGAGCACTATGGGTCCTCTACACTCTCCATTGCCCCCAAATACATGCCTTCAGTAATCTCATAAGGCCTGGCTTCTTTCCAACCTTTTTGCTTTTCCGTCCATATAATTCGTGCATGTAAAAGTACACAGTCGTGTCAATTTTTTTCGTTTTTTTCTTCAGTCCACCTGTTCACCAATCAAGTCAAGACCAACCAAGAGGAATGATATTCCCTGGAATAACAAAAAGTAGAAATGGATCCCTTGGGCGGAGAGGAGACTCCTTGCTGAGGCTGTTAAGAGTAGAAAGGCCAATGCAAGCTCCTTCATATATATTCTGTTATGCTTTTTCTTCTTCTTAGAGGTTTTCTGCTCCTGCCTTCTCAGTTCCTCCTTTATTTCCTCAAGATCAGGTGCTGAGGACCCTCTTTGAAGCTTTGGTCCTTTCTCAATCAATGAAACCAAATCGCCTTCAGAAGAACGACCAGATTTCTTAGTCACCACCCACTCGTATGCACTACCTAGCTGGAAGAGGCCTGAGATCATTGCATTGAACTTGGTAACTGACATGGTGTTCTCAAATAGGAGATAAGGTACAATGAAGGGAAAGGCCTTCGGAGCTGGAAGAATGTTGAGAAAGGACATAGCAGCAGGGATGTAACACACTACCCACGCAGGAAGCTCAGCCTCCGGCACGAACATTGTCATAGGTAGAATTATACAAAACAAGGTGAACGAATAGAATGGTAAGATCAGCTTTCTCAGAAGGAAGAACAGAAATATCATGTTGAATTTCTTCCACACACTTATCTGCAAAAACATACACTGCGTTAACAACCACAACAACAGAAACATTTGCCAAAGTATTACCACACACACATACACACATACATATGCATACCCTGGACCGTATGATATCAGGCAAACAAAGGCGGAACAACTGCATTGGCCCAGAATGCCATCTGTGCTGCTGTTTCCTGTATGCTTCATATGATTCCGGTAGCTCACATTGGCACTACAAACGTTAACAAGAAGCAGCTTGAAATGAGTTTGAGAATGAATTACTGGCAAAGACAAACTATTGAACCAACAATACTGAAAATGAGACAATGTGGATGGCAGCCGACAAACCTCAACATCATTGAGGAAAACGAATTTCCAGCCATGAAGATGTGCTCGAACGGCAATGTCCATGTCCTCAACAGTAGTTCTCTCCAACCAACCACCAGCTTCCTCCAAAGCCTTTATCCTCCAAACTCCAGCAGTTCCATTGAACCCAAAGAAGTTAATGAAAATCCCATTCACTTGCTGCTCTACCTCAAAATGAAAAGACAGGTTAATGTTCTGCAACCTCGTTAGCAGGTTTTCATCCTTGTTCACAAAGGACCATCTTGCTTGGACAAGCCCCAATTCATCATTATCCTGCACCACCCACACCAACCATGTCAAACATACACATTTACCGTCGATTCATTGCCCTTCGAGCAACAGGACAATCACATTAAAGCAAATATCAGCTTTATATCTATATTGCATTTTATAACTCAACACAACAAAATAACAAACCACTTTGAACCAAACACTAATTACCGACCTTAAAGTGAATAACCGTTTTTTTTAGAAAATCTGGAGTAGGTTGAAAATCTGCATCAAAAATTGCGACAAACTCATAGTCTTTAATGTAGCTACAATTCATGGCGGATTTCAAATTCCCGGCCTTGTACCCATCTCTAATCACGCGATGCCGGTACAAAATGTTGGCACCCTCTTGTTGCCACTTCTGAACCTCCTCCTTTATTAGCTGCTGCGTCGTTGGGTCATCTGAATCATCCAAAACCTGAATCAACAACTTCCCCTTCGGCCAATCCAAATTACACACCGCACCAATCGATTGCTGATAAACCTAAACAAACGAACACAGACAAGAAAAAAAAGAAACATAAACTAGATTGAAACAACGAATCTTAAATTAAAGTTACTGACAAGAAAATACAAGGATAATTTTTTCCCACAATTTCACATTCAAACTTTACATTACCTCTTTCTCATTGCACATGGGGATCTGCACAAGAACCATTGGGAAAAACGAAAAACCCTTGCTTTCTCCAGATTCAAGATCTGCAATTGCATCCCCACATTTGGGGACAGGCTTGATCTTCTTAAACCGGATCCAGAAACACCCCAAACACAGAACAAGCCTATCCACACTCTGAATAAGGAAAAGCACGATGCACGCATTGGTTAGAAACTGCAGAGGAGGAGCGAGATACTCCACGCGAACAAAAACCCAACTCGCGTAGAGCCAAGCAAAGAAATCCTTGACTCCAAACGCGGGTGCCCACAGAAAGTGCTCGAACTGAATCCCCGCCGCAACGAAATGCCACCCTTTGAAGTACGCAGCAACCTCGAGAAACAAGAGAAAAACGGAAAGCCACAGAAAGACCTTGATGCAGGAATAGAAACGCGTCTTCACGGTGGGGTTCTCCAGCTCCCTGCCTCCGTCGGTGTCGGCATCAGTTTTTCCAGCGGCGACGCGGCGCTTCACGGCGGAGACGAGCCCCCACAATGCCGGCGCCAGGGAGGTCAGGCAACCGGCGGCGCGGTGTGCTTTGAGGAGAAGAACCCATGTGAGCTGTTTCGCATTTTTGCCCCTTCCTTTTCCTTTGTCTCGTGAAACACCCGCAGGAGAAGAGGTCGGTGTCATTAAGTCATCTTCTTCGGGACCCTCCAGTTCCACCATCGACCAATTTGGGTTCTCCATCTTCACCACCACAGGGGTTCCCCTGTGGGTGTCTTTCACCCCCCAATTGAACAACGGTGGTGCCATTTTCTTCTCTGATATCACCAACCGATAACCAAATTATGTTAAATATAACAATGCCCCTTTCTCAATTTTCCCCTTTTTCTAATTAATTTTTTTTTTCAAATAACGATAAATATAAAAGAGGAGAAAAAGAGTAGCAGTGATACACTCCTACGAGTTTGATCTCATTGTCAGGAACCGAAATGATAACGGTGACAGACGCGTGGAGGAAGAAAGCAGAGCGAGGCGTCGCTAGGCCATTGTGACATTCGGAGAAAGCTTATACGGTGAATGTTTTAGAGAGAAAAAATACATATAGAGAGAGAAAGATAGATAGAGAGAGAGAACACTGTGACTCGTTTGGATGAGTAGTACACACAACAGGCCCCTCTCAACAACAATCGCAACAAACGGTGTCTTAAAAAAACTACGGAGGGGGCGAGATTTTGGAAAATGGAAATTTGAAAATGGAAAGTGGGATTAGAAAGGGTAACAGCTCAACACGTTTTTCTGTTTGATTCCGGGAATATTTCTTTTTTCAATGAAAAAGAAATGCCCATTCAACAATAATATTACCCAGAAAGCACCTTCGCCCCTCAAAGTCTTCAACCAGGGCAAACATGCTTCTTTCCACAGTAAAAAAAAAAAAAAAGAAAAAAAAAACCCTCAGATTTTGTTCTCCCAACTATCCATTTAAATATAGCAAGAAAGCAATCATCCTGCACTATAATCCCTTACAGGTGATGATGCTTAGAGAGACAATTGATAAAAGTGGAACAAATTTTCCCACACTTCCTTATTTTACCTCATTAAACCACCCAATCCTTTTAATTTTCAATAAACATTCACAACAACCACACAACTAAAACCTTTCCATGCAATCTCTCTCAGAAAATGCAATTTTAGAAAAAATAAATTATATATATATTTTTTACAGAGGTAGGTAAAGATTTAAAGTTACGGAGTAATCTTTGCATGACCAAATTGAAAGCTTCATTTCCTCTCTCTCCCTCTTACTACTCCCTGGCGCGTGAAGATTTTCTGAAGTGGTGATTAATCATTTAATTTTGTCTCTTACCGGTAAATTTTTTAAACTGAAATATTACTATTATTATTTTAAGTCAAGCGAAGCTGAATTATTAACAGCCAAGCGCAAACCAACGCGTCAAAAAAGCCAAAAGGTGTCTTTGATTTTCATTTTCTATAATTATAAATTAATTAATGTGGTTAATTTAATGTTTTTTTTTTTCAAAGCATGTTGAATTTTATATTTCAATGATGATTTCAGGTTTTCAGAGAATTGTTTTTAGGTTTTGGTTGGTGGTGGAGAACGTGGAAGGATGCAAAGAAATCGTAGCCGTCCCGTTCATTTTGTGGAGCTGACCGGGTCCTGATTTCCCTCTGAAACGCAAATCCCAAACACCAAAATGAGGCATTTGTGATTATTAGTTGGGGCAGTGTTGTACACGCCCTCACCAAGTCGCGTGGCGATGGGTACACATCTCATTTCCTATGTTTGTTGCATAGATTTAAAAGCTAAATCCGCTGCCTCCTTAGTCATGCCACCAGCTTTCATGAGCTTTGATGGGATAGATTTAAGAGACATAATTAATAGCTACATATCTTTGCAAAAATATATTACTCATCCCCATATTATGATAAATGACATTATATTTTTTGTAATAAAATTATATATTTTTACAAAATTTATATAAACTAAAAGTTTAGTCAAATTTCTAAAATGTAAAAATTTAAGATTTTTAATAAAAAGAATAGTTGTTATGAATAAAATAGAAGAAATAAGTTTCACTCTGTTAAAAACATAAGAATTGTAAATAATATATATTAAAAGTCAATGAAAAAGAATGCTGCTTTATCTAAAAAAAGTAGAAAGAGTGTTTATTGATTAAAAGTATTAAGATAAATATTCATTTTAAAAACTTAAAAAGTTTATAACTTCGAGAAAAGTAATTGTAATTCATAATATCTTAGAGAAAACATTATTTTATTATTTTATTTTATTGAGTTAAAATTTAATGCGTATACTGATATCAAATTTAATATATTTTAATACGTATTTATTTGTTTAGTCTTATGTAATTTTTAAAAAAATGTGATGATACTTAAATATTTGACATATTATTTAAAATAAATAAATTTAAGATACCAAAATTGGAAATTATAAAAAAAACAAATGAAACTAAAAGAATAAAATTGTTTTACATGTATGGCAAATTATATTAAAATCTACAATATGTATAATAAATAAATAAATAACTCTAACGTATAGTTATCGACGAAATGCATAAAATCGGTATTATGATTGTTTCTATCAGTTTAGACAAGGATCAAGTTATGAGATTCAATGGCACCTGTTTCTCTTCGATTTAATACAAATATATTAAATAAACTTTTTAAATCTGTATTGGACAAGTTTGTAATTTACTATTTTTTTGTTATTTTCAATGTTTAAGATTTTTTGTTAATAAAATGATTTTTTTTTTCATTTTAATAAAATATTTATATATATTTTACTTTGTAATAAATACTAAAAAAATTAAGTAAAAAAATATGTATTTTAATTAAAAATTAAATAAATGAATTCTACAGATTAAAAAATAGTTTTTATCATCTTAACCATTAAAATAATGTTAAATAAAAAATATAAACACTTAAAAATAATCTAAATATGATGATTATTGATTTCAATGTTTTTAATTCGGCGAATGTTATTATATGATATATTTTACTTGTAAATGAATATTTTTACCAAAATATCCTCTGATATGCAACATACATTAAAGTTCTGAAATAGAGGATGAGATTTTTACAATTAGGATTAACTCACTTGCTATCCTCTTTTTGGATATCTCATGGTTATAATTATTTGATTATATCTCAAATATTGGATTAACGATAAAATCAAGTAACTAAACTTTTGTTAACATATTCAAATCGCAAATAACGGATTTAAAATATATAACTACGTATAGATTTTATTTTACAAACTAAATGTGTAAGATTAAATTATATTTAAAATATATTTTTTTTAAGATTGGACTAAGAGTCACTCAACATTTATCTAAACAATACTTATTATTATTTAATGGACTTATTGTATCATTCAAATTAATGTTTAGTCTTTCATTGAAGATGTATATATTTTGACATAAAGTTAAAGTTTAAGATGTATATGTCTTTACATAAAATTGAGTTAGATTTAAAGTTTATATTTTAAGATAATATTAGAGTCGTTTGAAACCTATATTAATGAGTTGTTTCATATCAGATAATTCATTAATGTTTAGTCATAGAATAATGATGTATATATCTTAAGATGAACAAATGTGTTAAAAATATTACATTAACTAAAGATAAAATAAAAATAAATTTATGATTATATATCATTGAATTAAACTTTAAATTCATTTGTGAAACTATATTGAACAAGGAATTGTAAATCCACTTTATCAATTTAAATGTTACCAAACTATATTTGTGTTTGGATTTTATTTTGGTATGTAAAAGTGGTGTAAAACCACCTTTTTATTCATCAAGCAAATGAGGCCCATCACTTGAATTCATATTTAAATTGAAATTCTCTTTCCATTTATTTAAAATATCGACACTCTTTCGATTCAATTTCATCTATTTCTCAAGTCAAAATCCCAATGGTTTTCTATGTCCATTTGATTTTCAATTTCATTTTTTCAAATAAGTACATACGATTTTATTTAATTATAGCTCTTAAATATTCTTTTGAACTCATTTTAAATCTTTTAAAAATCAAATCTCTGATTTTTAATTTTAAATTGAAGATCTCTCCGCAGTAAATTTTTAACAATCAAATCTTTGATTACTTTTTTAAATTCAAGATCTCTTCAAAATTAATTTTACAATCAAAAGCTTATTTTTGACATATTGTTTTCTCTTCTACAATATTTTAATGCTCCAAATGTTTGTTGAACCTTTTTACGTAAATTGATGTAAATGATTCATTGATTTTTTTTTTTTTTTAATTTAGTGAAAACCATGAATTTAGTAAGCTTTCAATCTCTCTTGTTTGAAAGTTTAAAATGGGTTAGTTTTACAAAGAAAAAAGAAACTACTTTGGTACTCAATGGTTTTTCAACTTGTACGTGCTATTTTAGTGAAACCAACGCTCTTTGGATAGTGATAGAGAAATATTGTCGGTAGTTCCAATCCAATCGCAATATACATTACATTTGTTCTACTAAAAAGAATTTAAAATTTTAAACATGAAACAATTATAATTAATAAATTATACGTCACAAATATAATCAGAAAAATTAATTAATAGTTTAAATAAAATCAAAATAAGAATTAAATAAATCATAGGTCACAAATAAAAATTAATACACTATACTCATCTTGTGAGGCATTGCGCGCTTTTGTTTCGAATTTTATCATAAATAACATATATAATAACTCCATAAGTATTTGAAGAAAGAGACAAATACTGCTTTTAGTAGATTATTCACCATAAGCGTGTGTATTAAATTTTATAAATTGAATGTGATTTTCGAAAAGAATAAAATTTAAAGGATTTAATTATACTTTATAAATTTGAGAATTTTTAATTAATTTTTGTTAAATTTTAAATTTTAAAGACTTTTTAGTTAAATTTTGTCGATAAATTTTATTGTTAAGTTTATGACATAATAGTTATGTTACGTTGTTATTGTGTTTACATGTTGTTACATAATATTTTATTATAATAGAATTAAATAATTATTCTTTGAATTGGATTTAGGTTTTGTTAAGTCGTGAGAACAGATAATTTGACTCAGTTTGATTCAACCTATCACATATTGATTATTTAGTGAGTCAATTCAATTCGACTCACTAATTAGCAAGTCAAAAAATTTTCAATCCAACTCGGCCTATCGCGGGTTGGTGGGTTAAACGAGTTGGCTCACAGACTCACTTAATTAAAAAAAATACAATTTTTAATTTATTTTTTGAGTCAAAACTATATTATAATTCTAATTAAAATCTAAATAAATTTTAATAGAATCTAAATATAAACTGAAATCACAAAAATACAAATGATCTATGTGTTGGCTAAAAAAACAACATAACATAACCCAAATACAAAGTCCAACTTAACAAAAAATACTTGTTTGACTATTTATTTACGGGTTGGTGAGCAAACCCGGCTCATCACGTGTTCAACCCGGGTAAGCTGGGTCAAAAATCAACCATATTGAAATTTGTAAAACAATTTCAACACAACCATGCCTGAACTCGTGGTAAGCCAAGTTGACTTGGAGATTCCAATCCATTTTCACAGTTTTAGTTTTTCTTTTATCTCATTTTAATATTCTTCATCATGTAATAATCATATTTGAACAATTTAAGAATGATAAAATTATTAAAAATATATATTTATAATTTTTATTGGATCACATATGATTTGTTTCATGATTTTGACTAAGTGATTATGTGAACATTTTTCCTCGAACCATTAAAAAATATATTGATGTTGGTCTCTCAATAATAATAATAAAGATACTAAATGATTAATTATGAAATAAAAATTATAATTTTTTAATTTTTCATAATTATCTGATTTTGCAGTTGATATTTTTATATTTTATAATTAAGTCATTATAAATTCTTTAAATACAAAATTATATAATTATATAATTATAAAATTGTAAAATTGTAAAAATTACAAAATTATGATTAAAAAATTATAAATTTTGAAATAATGATATTATGATAAGATTATAAATTATTAAAAATAAAAATATGAATTGTAAAATTACATAACTTAAAATTTTAAAAATTATGTTTTTTTATATTTAAAAATTTTATTATTTTCTAACTTTATATATTTTTGTATCTTTTAATTTTATATTTTTAATTTTGTTATTCTAAAAATAATTTTGGTTAAATACTATAAATATTTGAGGGAGACTTTCATCATTAAAAATTTTTAGTATTTATGAGATAATATTTAAGTAGAATGCCCGGATATGATAATTCTCTGACGGCCACAGTATATAAATCTAACAAGTACCCAATTGAAAAAATTTGTATTTGAAAAATTCAATTGATCAAAACAAATAATGTGATTAATTTAGATTTTTCAAATTTATAGGAAGTTCAAAACATAATTAAATCTATTATCACTCACAAGGAAAATAGTGAAATAAATAGAAAGAAACATAAATTAGATGATAAATAAAATAAATGACTACAGAAGAAAATGAAAAAAATATTCTAAATTATTGAAAAATAATGATTAAAAATGTTGCACTTACCTTCACACATAGCGTTCTTATTAAGAGTATTTGATAAAGAAAGCAGTTAGCTTCAATGAAATTAAAAAAATTAAAATTAATTAATTCAGTTTTATTACATTTAAAACACTCTTATATTTAAATTTAGACAATACTTAAAACTAATTTATATATGTATATACTATTTTATGAAATCATTAACCAAATTGAATTAACTCATTTTTCAAATAAAATTTGTAAACTTTAGCATCTTAATTATACTTATTCTTAAAATTCAAAATCAATTTAACTAATTTTTTAATTAAGTAATTTTGTTTATATATTAGTTTATATATATTTTGCACAAATAATAAACTAGATTATTAAATACATACCGGTCATTATTAATATTTTCTTTAGAAAAAATTAAAAGTATGATCGAGTCTCATAACAAATACGAGTACGATTCAATTTTTAAACATTACAATTTTATGTTAAAATTGTCTTAAAATTAATTTTTAATTATAGCTTATAGAGAAAATGAATTGATTAGATTAAACTCACCACACTTCACATATATTTAGTGAACTGATCATTTATCCTAATTTTTTATATGCTATATTGAAAATTGACAATTTAAAAGACAGAAAAATAAAATAAAATTAAACACTGGTGAGTAATACTTGCGTGTGCTGTGTCCCATGCTGCTACCGAAGGGGTGCAAATTACTGTGAAAAATGCTTTTTTCGAATTTTCTTCTTCAGTTACAGCTAAAGGATCTATGCCATGGCCACCACCCTGCCTACGTATAAAAGCCTCGTTCCTTCCTGAAACTTCTCTCGCTTCTCTTAAGTAACGCACACAAACACGCTTTTTCTCGAAATCCTCGTTGCGGGCAGCGAGTTACAGAGAGAAACTAGAGCGAGAACACCGCACCGTCGTCTCCGTGAGGTTCCTCCAAATGTTGGACACCTACGTGTTTGGATGGATCTTATGCGCCGCGCTGAGCGCATTTGCGATTCGCAATTTCGTTTTCGCGGGGAAGAAATGTTGCGTTTCGTTGGAGACCGATGCCGCTCTGTGCGCCGAAAACATCACCACTGCCGCCGGAGAATGCAGATCGTCGAAGCGCGACGGCGAAGTTGACGTCGTAATTGTCGGAGCTGGTGTCGCCGGCTCCGCTCTGGCTTACACTCTCGGCAAGGTATTTTGAATTAGATGTCTCCTTTATGGTCTTTCTATTTCGATACCTGCTTCTTCGTCGTTTATGTCTTACTCTTGTGTTTTGTCCAAACCGGACGAAAAATGCGTTGATGTTTCTCTAAGAATGATCGTTCGATTAGTTGATGGCAGTGAAGAGGCGCATTAGATTAAGCTTCGCTTGCATGTAGTTGTAGCGTTATAGAGACAGAGATTATTAGAGGAAGGGACAATGATAGTGATTGTAGGAAGTTGCTCTAGAGTACTTCTTGCTTTTGAGATTTGAGAAAAAAAAATGTTACGGTATTGCTTTCTTAATTGCTTGGGCGATTTGAAGTGTCTGATTTAATCGATCATCACGTGTGTTGAAGAAAAACTACGCTAATCCGTTGGTAGGTGATGGATCCGCACCTGAAGACTTTGAAAGTCGAACACTCTCGACTTTGATTTTATTTCTTCTAAGCATCTGAAGATGTGATAGTCTGATTTAGGATGAACAAGACTTTTGGCACTTCATTTCTTTTATCTATTTATTTTTTAAATAAAATATTCAAAGCAGTCAGGTACATGTTTTGAAGATTTTGTTGATTTTTAACTTTAAGATCACGGTACAGTATAATTTCAACAATACCTCCATGAATAAACAGTTCGATTTTAGATGTATTTACAGACAGAAAAGAATGGATTTTCTAGTATTACTTATCCTGCGTTCAATTTAAACGTGTGGCCAGAAATTTTCACTTTTATTTGGAGATTCTTTATCTATGCTTAGTGATGCTGTTTATATGGGTTGATTGTAGTTGTTGGATGGTATAGCAATATGTACTTTAGGACTAGGAGTTATGCGGTCCAGCTGGTTCTATCCTTCTCCGTGTCCTTTTTCATGGATTTTTTGGCTTGCAAGAGAGAGCTGGTAAATACGATAAATAATTTGATAAAGAATGAAGAGGGAGATAAGAAGGAAACTATAATGGAAGAGAGACCGAATATATGAATATAATACCTTTTTCTAGTAATTTTTGCGCTGTGGCGTTTGATCAGAATGAATGCAGATATATTTTTTGGGCTTTTTAAGTACTATTTTCTCCAACAGATTCATAATTAACTTTTGATAGCATAATTATCATCTAATGTAGGATGGACGTCAAGTACTTGTCATTGAAAGAGATTTGAGTGAACCAGACAGAATTGTTGGAGAGTTGCTACAGCCTGGAGGTTATCTCAAGTTAATTGAGCTGGGACTTGAAGGTAGTGCAAACTTAACTTTATGGACATTCAGCATATAATAGTCCTACTGTGACTAATCGCGAGTGCTAGAAATAGTACACATTTGTTTGGTCATTTAAACTATGGCTTGTGCAAAGTGTAGAAGGACTACTGATTCCCTATCACTGCAGATTGTGTGGATAAAATTGATGCTCAACAAGTGTTTGGTTATGCTCTTTTCAAGGATGGGAAACACATAAGACTTTCTTATCCGTTGGAAAAGTTTCACTCAGATGTTGCCGGCAGAAGCTTTCACAATGGGCGTTTTATTCAGAGGATGAGAGAGAAGGCTGCCTCCCTTCCCAAGTATTTGGTTTCTTCCTTTACTTTGCTGTTCTTGGTTTTCTGCCTACTACACAGGATTTAGTTTTTGAGTAGCACATCATTTTACCTGATTTTTCAAACTCTCTCATCGATGCCATTTGAACTGACTTGGCTTGATATTCTAATCATGTTACTTAGGTTTAAAGTTATTTATGCAATCAGGTTGTCTCCCTATATCCCTATCATTCAGACAGCTATATAGCTATAATTGGTTTTATTATTATAGCCAATATAATTCAGAAATCATATTAACAATTGAAAAATAGACCTACCATTATAGACTTGAACTGAAGGTACTTTCTTGTTCATACACACGTACATACATATTTATTTATTCACTTAAGTATTTTTTTTCATTTAACAGTGTAAGACTGGAGCAAGGAACAGTTACTTCCCTACTCGAAGAGAAGGGAGTAATTAAAGGCGTGCAATACAAAACCAAGGATAGTCAAGAATTATCAGTTTGCGCACCCTTTACCATTGTTTGTGATGGCTGTTTTTCAAACTTGCGTCGTTCTCTTTGTAATCCTAAGGTGATAATACAACTTCTTAAGCTTAAACACATGATTTAGTTTCCAGAGTCAAATAAAATTTGGTTTATCTCTGAAGTATCAAGCTTTCATACCAGGAATTAACATTTTGATATTATTCATTTGGAGAGTTCCCTCTTCTCTCGGTTAAATGTTAACGTTTGCTTAGAGTATTCCTGATTAGGATGCTTTGTTTATAGGTAGATGTGCCCTCTTGTTTCGTAGGCCTAGTTTTGGAGAATTGTGAACTTCCTTATGCAAATCATGGCCATGTCATACTGGGAGAACCTTCACCAGTTCTGTTCTATCCAATAAGTAGTACAGAAATCCGCTGTCTAGTTGATGTTCCTGGTCAGAAAGTTCCGTCTATTTCCAACGGTCAAATGGCTAAGTATTTGAAGACAGTGATCGCTCCACAGGTACCTATATATAGAGGTTCTACAAATTCTCTATAAACCTTGGCAGATTTTGTTTCAACGGGAGCAGCAATTTATTTCGCATTCTCAGTTAATAGTGTTGGATAATGATGCGGGAAAATTGAATGCAGGTTCCTCATGAGCTTCATGACGCATTCATAGCTGCAGTGGACAAAGGCAGCATCAGGACAATGCCAAACAGAAGCATGCCAGCAGCTCCTCATCCTACTCCCGGAGCCCTGCTGATGGGAGATGCATTCAACATGCGCCATCCTCTAACGGGGGGTGGCATGACTGTGGCATTATCTGATATAGTAGTGCTTCGAAATCTTCTTAGGCCTTTGCGTGATCTGAATGATGCACCCAGCCTTTGCAAATACCTTGAATCCTTTTATACCTTGCGAAAAGTAATGTGCTCTATAACATTGATTCATTGAATTGAGGCAACAACCTATTTTTTTTTCCCAGACGGAACGCAAAAAACACGAATATGTTACTCTAACTATCTTCTTCTTTCAATTTGCAGCCTGTGGCATCCACTATAAATACGCTGGCAGGAGCTCTTCATAAGGTTTTTTGCGCATCACCTGATCCAGCGAGGATGGAAATGCGCCAAGCTTGCTTCGATTATCTTAGTCTTGGAGGTCAATTCTCGGAAGGGCCAATCTCTCTGCTTTCGGGGTTAAATCCTCGCCCCTTGACCCTGGTTCTCCATTTCTTTGCTGTTGCAATATATGGCGTCGGCCGTTTACTGCTACCATTTCCTTCACCTAAACGGATATGGACTGGACTTCGATTAATTTCTGTAAGTAGCAAATTTGAGTATTCATTGTTCTTTTATCTGGAAAATTAGTCGGAAAACTCCCTTTAATCTAACTGCAAAAATCTATTTTATCTATTGTCAGAGTGCATCCGGTATCATCATGCCAATAATCAAGGCAGAAGGAGTCCGTCAGATGTTCTTCCCTGCAACCGTTCCAGCTTATTACCGAAATCCACCGCCTGCCTAAACGCGAATTCAGTGACGTCTTCACGAACCATTCAATATGAGCTACCGATATTTTTGTTCTTTAGAAATCTACCGGCTTCAATTGGGACATTTGAAAGCAATCTAGATTTAACGTGAGTTCTCTATAGAGTCGATTTAGAGTTAAAATGATTTTTTTTAATATTTGTTAACTAGTTACTGCTTATATTTTAAAGCGCCTCATGGATGCTGAGGAATATAATAAACCTCACACAATAATTTCACTGAAGTTGCGAAAGCTTAAATCTTGAGCAGGAATAATTGCAGTTGTGACATGCATGATCAACATACTGTTAAACCCAAGGACCAACCTGACAAAATGTAAGCTAAAGAAAAAGTAGGTATTGAATACAAAACCACTGCTTAGCTAATTCACTTCGCAAATCACCTCAAATTTAGCTCATCTGCTACCTATTGATGCAGATTTTGAACGCTACATTCGCTACATTTCACTCTCCAAATTTTAAGTATATAATATAATAGTGAATGACTAAAATAATCTTTCAACACGTGTCAAATATATAAAGGGACACTATTAAACATTTTTAAATAATGGAAAAAATAGTATGCCCGACACTTCATGGAACAATATGTCAACCTTCAGAAGCATTTGGATCGAGGGTCCCCGGGTTCGGCGCTTGGCGAAGACATTGCCGCTCAAACAAGGCTTGGCGAGGACATTGCTACTCAATCAAGTCACTCTACCAATGATTCAATACTTTGTACAAGACAAACAAGTTATGCAAGTCTGTTAAACAAGCGTTACACTCTTTGCTAAAAGGAGGAAAACATAATTGAACATCATCAGTACAATGCACATAATGCGGAGCTAAAATTCTAAGTTAGAAATTGCACCTCAGAGTGTATCCAGCTTCCTTACCGAAAAGGATACAAAAGGACCAAAAAAAAGAAAAAACTTTCATTATTTTTCCTTCAACACCATCAGTAAAATATTTTTCAGCAGTTACCAAACGTAATCTCCAATCACGAAGCTATCAGGGATCAGTTATTTAAATAGCAAACCACTTTTTAAGTTGCTACGAGGTAGTCAGTCTAATTGATAATTAGTTTACTAAAAACGATAAAGTTAGCAATTAAAATCAAGACTCCAAAGTGGAATGCCTTAGAGGTGAACTTGGATCGTTTCGTTCGTGGAAAAACAGGCCTTGTTAAAATAGGATGAAAAATGGGTCGTCAAACCAAGTGTTAGTGATGTGACTAAACATTATATGCAGCATCAGTGATTGACAGGGATACTGCATGGAACGTGTGCTATGCATAGTAGTAATAATAATGCATATATAGTTTGGTTACTGTGAAGGGCTCCAATTGCATACATGAAGTGAATTAATGGCCTAGAGAACCCCTCGAATCTACTGAGACCACATTACAGGGGCATTAAATATGTGGTTGGAATGCTAAATATTTAATACATAACCTTATATTTGATTTTGAAAAAACAAAAACAAAAACACCATTATCTAATTCTCTAATCATTGCAGAAAATTTAATCACGTAGCAACTATATTTTAGCCGGATGATATGTCAATTAATGAGGAACTTTAGTAATCCTTTTCGAATACCTCGCATCCTTTCGGGTCCCAGGATAGTTGAACCGATTTAGTTTCTTCTTTCCTTTTTTATGGCCTCGTATGAAGTCAACACTTCCTTGAACTTCGCCTCAGCAGCCTCTGTGACATTTCCACATACACGGATATGTTATTTAATAATAATAATATTATGGCTTGAGGCAACAAGATCGTATGCTCTGATAAATCAATACTTACCAATATTATCCTGGTTTTGATCAGGATGATACTCCTTTGCCTTAGTTCTAAATGCTGTCTGCAAAGATAAGAGCATATAAATGAAACGAAGACAGAATATCAAGAAGATGATACTGTAGATAATACAGGGCAGTGCCAACAATGGCAACATATTTAGCAAAAATTAACACACACTATAGAAATCAACTGAGGACTAACTTATTACGACAATTTCGTAACTAAATATAGAATCCTATGGCTTCATGGGAGGGCAATTGTTGGTAAACTGGAAGCAAGTTATGGCAGGGTTTTTAATTTTTTTGGAGAAATAACCACAAATCATAGATGACACCACGGCATCGTTTCTATGTTCTAGTCACATGTTACATACCATAGAATCTGAAAGTAAAATAAGACAAGTATGATGCGTACAGTAACTAGTGGACAAAATCTTAGTAAAACACTAAAAGTAATATGCAAAGGTATTGCGACAAAAAAAGATTTGTTACCTTAATCTCAGCATCTGAATACGGCGTTTTTCTAAACCTGAGATTCATGAAAACAATAATTCAATGACTAATCATGAACTTAAAACAAGAACGCTAACTTGTTATGTAATTATTGACACACTTGTATATGGGTCTTTAAATATTTACAAAGTTGCACATTTACATTTAAAGCAAAAATATGGAAACACCATTGCAACTAGTTGGGGAATTAGAAATTAATAAGAGGTGGCTTAATACGGTCAAATGGCAGAATCATTATAGAAATACCATTCCCTCTCCCAGAGCATGACGCTTCTCAAAAGATTCACTCTGTTGCAGAATGATTCCGAACTCCTGCTCTAGAATACCTGATTCACAACCCCAAAATCTCTCCCACAACTACCTATGCAACTATTCAGTTAACAACCTCTCCTTCACATGGAACAGTCTCTTCCTTTGTCAGGTCTGGAAAATGATCCAATTGGGCTTGCATGTTGCAAACTTGCAATTGTTAGCATGTGTCAAAATCATATACTTGATTCTTGTTTAGCTTTGTGATTAAATGCTGGTAAACATTGTTGTCAAAATCAATATCTTAAGATAGGGAGGGGTTGAAAGATAGTATATCTCAGGGTTGTAAGATCCTAACAACAATGCAAAACTAAACTTAAGGAACATGTACATATGCATTAAAAGTAGCATAAATAAAGAAAATAAGCTTCAAATCCAATCACAGAATGTTAAACTTAAAACTAAAAGTGCAAAAGCTTAAAGATCAAATTTAATTCATAATTAGACATAAGTTATAAACACAATTTTATCATAGAAGATAGATTTCAAACCATTTTCTCTTGAAATAGAGCAGAGCAAGGAGCAAGAGACAAAAAAAAAGGACAAAAGAAAGGCACAAGCCACAACAAAGACAAATCACGCAACAGGGGCGTGCACAAGTTGAACAGAAGGGCAAACCCAGTATCAGGGTACAGAACAAAGTAAACTGAAGTCACAAGTCCCCCAGCAACAAAGGGCAAAAGATTTGAACTATAAATCACTGATCAATTAGGGTTTTGAGTCAAAGAAGGGGCACAAGGGAACTAGGGCGCTGGTCATGTGACTAGGAAGGAGCTTTGAAATATACAAAATGGAGCGAAAATTGGAAGAAAAGGTGCATTTTTCATATCAGGTCCCAAAATCTGGCTGGAATTCCACTTGAAATAGGGCTGGCCATCACACAATTGTACAGACAAGTTTGTGATCCTCACTGTCATCTCACGGAGTCACAATCCAGTGACCAATTCACCTTGTATCTGGCTCCAAAGATCACAGGATCATGTACGCATTAATTGTGATGTTAACAAAACTGTTCATTAAAGAGAGATTGTTTGTTGAATTCTCTGGTTGTATTTTATAAGGGACCCGTATAATATTTCTTCTTATCAGACATTATCAATTCTCACTTGTTTCTTTTTTTCTGTTATTTATATAGTATGAATAGCTAGCTATATTACTTCCACAAGTTATGCAAGCAAAACCATGATATTTCCCCTGAAAACAAATATTAAATGGACCACTTATTCAACATTTTGTGAGTACCTGTCAAGACCCAAATTTGAGTAGTGATGTGATAATGCATAGTTTCCGGTCTCTCTTGGAGGTTCTCGATAATTGGTCCTCCGATCTCTAAAGGATGTATCAGTCTTCCAGTACCAATCTTCTCTCTGGAAATGCTGATGATATGCACCCTGACCGTTTTCCCTCCAGCTCTCGTAGCTTCTTTTATACTTGTTCCTTTCTCTGTTAAACACGCTTTGCATACGCCTTATTCGTTCCTACAAAAGAGCATATGGACAATCATCAAGTGGTACAAATTAAAAAAACATTTTATAAGGATTAAAGTGTAATCCTGGGATTATCATGTCATTTATAGGGACTCGATCTTTTTTAATAGTAAGTTATATGTTTCCTAGGAAAATACTCTTTAATATTTCATACTTGATTTGATTCAATTATGTCTCATGTTAGAATTTCATATTCGATTAGGATTTTATATCTCAGTAAGATTTATGTAGTATTTTTTTATCATCTTTGACTTTAAACACATTATCCGTGCCGTATACCATTTAGACTGTTCAGCATAGTTATAACAGTGAGATTATTTTTTCCTCAAAAACTCATCAAGAGTGAGTTCTTTACCCTACAGAATTACTCTAGTCAGCCTTAGTTGAATCCCATCAGCTTAGGTTTATTGATGTACATTACTTTGGCTTAAGCTAAGGTGCCTACAACCATCAAATCAAGCATTCATGCAATCTAAGCTTTGCATTTCTCTCTGACTCATTATGAAGCATTAAAAATGATTTTTTCCGAAATATTGTGATTCAGCCTTCTGAAAAAGATATAGCACAACACACCATTCCATCTCAAATTTGAAAAATGCAATGCAATGTTCATATCGAAAACAATATAAACAAAAGAAATATACAAGTACCGAGAATAGTAACAAAAACTCACCACTCTTTCCATCTCCTCCTCGTACTCCTCTTGCAGTCGCTTATTGTGCCTCCTCCACGCCTCTTCTTGAAATGATGTTCGGAACGACCCACCTCTCTGTCCTTTATGTGACTGTGTCCTCGATAGCTACAACAAGAATTAACATGTTCAAAACAATACACCATCAGTTTCACCGTGAATTGAATCTTCAAATTACAAGATACTTTCGATAAACTGCGTAATAATACTAGTTGACAGAAAATACAAGGTCTCGTATATTGAATACATCAAATGATTGTATGTATTACTCACTGTTTGTACAGGGAAAAAAGACTAACAAACTTGCTTACAGACTCCTATGTCTCTAACTAACTGATACACGATAATAATCGAGAAGAGAAAAACCAACGCCGTCGAGGCCTCACACATGCAAATCATCCGAATAACATACAAAGAAAAACATATCCTAACAATTTTCATACATCATACGTCAATTACTAATACCATCGCTCTAACAGATTTCAATGCGTTTGGCTCGTCACAATTTTAAATTCACTTTCCGTACCTGAACACAGAACCAATCAACACTTCTCCGCAGCGGACCGACCTACAAATTCGAAAGCAATTCTCATATTCGAAGCTAAATTAAATAAAAATCCGTTTCTGTAATCCTCTCGAGCAAAACCTAAGATTGATTGAGAAAAACAAATTGAAGAAAAAGAATCACCGCAAAGGTAGTGACGGTGGCGCCAATTAAGCCGAAGAGTAAAGCTCCCCAAATCCTCGCGTCTTTGTCTTTATCGTTCTCCGCGTCCTCCTTCATTGCAACAAATATAGCATTCGACGATTTCTATCACCACCGGTTCGACGATTAAATAAACACACACCGCATCCTTTTCAGCACTTTTCCTATCTTCGCTTTATTCGCAACTCCCTATTCGAAGTCGTTGCCAATTCACAAAGACTCTCTGGTAAGATTTTTATTTGTCAATAATCTTAAAATCGTAATTCACAAACACTCTCTGGTAAGATTTTTATTTGTTAATTAATCGTAATAAAATTACGGTTAGTTATTACTATTACCGAGCCACAGGAAATTAAACACTTCTTATATTGGGCCGGTTTGAATAATAAAAAAGTGGGCCCGTAGGAAGCCCATTACGAACCCATACCGTTGGATATTGTTATTCATACCAACCAACCGACACTTGGTAAAACATAGCAACAGGAATATTAGTTACATTCCCACGAATCCAGTCTCTGTTTTTGTACTTTTTTTTTTCTTTATCCATGCGCGTTGTGGAGGACAGACAGAATGCACAAAGTTCAGATCTAAGCTCTGATACCAATTTCATTGAGAAGGTTCAATAACGCTGTTTTTGCTGGTAAGTACTAAGCAGAGAACATTGTACGGATCCGTGTCCATCAATTATCTGGAATATATCTGGTACGTTTCCTTGCTTCCAACGGTCTAGTTCTTAGAATTACAGTCCTGAATGCGTTGGAGAAACGAAATGTTCAAAATAAAGTATATTACTCAAACTAGCTTTTGATGTTTTGATAGTGCGAATTATATGATATTGTGTGGTTGTTTAACTCCGTGTGATTCGTTTATTGAGATGTTCGTTTCGATTGATCTTGCAGAGTACTGTATAACATTAACATCCTCGTGGTCATAGCATAAACAATTGAATGATGTCGCGGAGACCTGTGAATCTGTCTCGGCGATTTGGAGACAGCGGAGGTGGATTGTTTTCATCGTCGAAATCAAAGACTTCGCCAGCTTTGTCGGTTGGACTCATAATTGTGGTAATGAATAGATTCAGATTATTATTAACACATGGAGCTTACTTGTGCAGTTTTATTATATGGAGGGGATTTCTGATCACTTTTAGGTTGGTAACTTCTGTAGGGAGGCCTGTTTCTAATTGGCTATGTTTACAAGGGCTCAGGTTTGATTCCAATTGTTTCTTACTTAAATTCAGATGCTGTGATTTTTTCCTGTTTTACTTGCGTGCATTTATTTATTTTTCCTCCCTGTTGCTTTTTATAGGTGGATTTGGCAGCCGTTTGGAGTCTGTCAGCAGGCTTCAAGGTACCTTTCTTCCCTTACTTTAAATGGTATTTTCTTTACTTTCTAATTTTTAAGGCATTACGCATATGAAGGTGGTATTTTGTTGGTATTGCATTAACTGTACCGTGTTTGATTTATTTTTTTAATTGGCGATTCTGCTTGTGCTTACTTCTTGATTGTGAGAAGTTTGTTGAGGAAAAATCCATGTCTTACTACCTTTATGGAAAAATTCGACAGGGCACTATAAAGGCCACTAGAAGTGAGGAGAATAGATTACATGATTTTTATTCTTGTGAAAAGGGTGAGAGGGAAGAACATTGGAAGATGTTGTTAAGACAGATATGATGAATGTTGTTTTTGAGAATTTGATCTTTAGCAGAGTCTAATGATGGTGTCATTTGATTCATGTAGCCAACTAATGAGATTAGGCCTTTGTTATCATTGTTTTAATTAGCCTTTTGTAAGCTCAAAAACACAAGTCGCTGTTGTGCCGTAACCTTTTGAAATATTCACGACAAATACAACAGTTACTTGTTTTATCTTTTCTTGGTTCAGGAAGGCAATATCCCGCCACTGGTTATGTACCCCTTATTATCTTTTTGATTGTAACTAAAACAATCTAGTTGGTTTTGTACTGGCCGTGCATTATGGCTTATAAGTTATGATGACCATCTTCTGAGTCCTGACTTGTGTAAATAGGATAAATGATATTACACAAAATGAATGGACCGTTATATGTTTATCCCACTGTGCTATTCACGGTGATACTTCAGTGTTTTGCATCTCGTTAAGGAGCCTGGTTTTAAACTAATGGTGCTGTTCTGTGATGAAAGACCAGTTTTTTGGCACTTCTGCAGTTCATAGACTAGTTCAGTAATATCCATTACACTGATTTCACGTGTATGTATGGGGAATATCCACAAATCATGATAAAGGTTTCTGGAAATATATTTCAGTTTTTGGAGTTGTTTAATAAATTGTGGTCTTGCTCTTAACTAAGAGCCATAACTTAGTTGCATTCTCTATGATAAATAATTTTTAATCATTTGAACAAACAGATAATTACTTGGCATTTGTTTAACTTCTAAATGCAGGTGATTATTTGTGTACTGGAGAGGTCCCACGAGCAATTCCCATTTTGAAGAAAGCATACGGTGATAGCTTACACAAAGTTTTGCATGTTGGCCCTGATACTTGTTATGTGGTCTCTAAATTGCTAAAAGAGGAGGAAACTGAAGCCTGGGGTATAGAACCTTATGATATAGAGGATGCTGATGCTAATTGCAAAGCACTCATTCGCAAAGGCATTGTGCGTATGGCTGATATCAAGTTTCCTCTTCCATACAGGCCAAAAGCTTTCTCTCTTGTAGTCATTTCCGATGCCCTTGATTTCTTATCTCCCAGATACCTTAACAAAACTCTTCCGGATTTGGCAAGGATATCAACAGATGGAATAGTGATATTTACTGGTAAATGCACTTAAATTAGTGCCTAATCCCGTCTATATAAAAAAAAAATCACTGAAAGGGGAATCATGTAATCTAGCACTTATTCATGTCGTTTTACTAGAGTGGCAAAATCACTAGAAGGAAATAAAAGTAGGGTAACGTTTCCAGAACTCTTTGGTTTGAAAATTTAATATGTTAAGATTTTAAGTTTTTCTTGTGTTGGTTCTGATAGGTTGAAAGGTTATCCTAAGCTGCAATCAATAATCTTTTGAACCTTTGTCTGGCATATTAGCATCTGATTTTTCTGTGTATAAATGTAGGTTATCCAGATAATAAAAAGGCAAAGGGTGCAGACGTTTCTAAATATGGAAAAACGGTGTGTACATTTTACCTGGATCATTGCTTCATTATCTATTATTGTGTGTAACATATATAGTATATATATATATAGAAACAATATGAAACAAAAAGAATTTACGCATTTGTCTTGCTTCAGGCTAAGATGAGGAGTTCATCCTGGTGGGTCCGGTATTTCCTTCAGATTAACTTAGAGGAGAATGATGCTGCTTCCAAGAAGTTTGCACAGGCTTCAACTAAGAGTTCATATGTTCCAAATTGCCAGATATTCCACCTGAAGTCTCTCAATTGACTTTCACGATGATTACATTTGAATTATTGAAGCTCCCAATGGTTGTTACCCGTGAGTTTCATCTAAAACGCTTTTTTTTTTCTATAAAAGGTAATTTAATTTATCAAATTTTAATTAATTCTAGTTGAATAGGTGATCTTTAGTGCAGTGGCAGTGATTGTTGTACTTTTAAAGGAACGTTACTTTTTCATTGAGATATAGATTGAATCCCGTTACATACTTTGCTTTTTCTCTTGCTAATTTCTATACAGAAAACCAAAATGAAGTTATTTCTCTTTCTTGTTCTCCACTCCTGTTCTGAGCATATATATTCTGTATTCTAGTAATGAAAATATGTCATATCCTGTCCTGTATTCTGTAACATGTTAGCTTTCCCATATCTGCGTATCAGTTACAATTTTTCTAAATTCGAATATAAAAATTGCTCTTATCATTTTCATGAGTCAACAATTGTATGACTAAATGTGATGAATGTTGAATTATTGGATTATTTATCCAGTGGCATCGATTCTTGATGGGGAAAACAATAACAAACAATATACCAGAGAATGCAGCGGATATAATTTCCCCTAACTTGCAAGAATCTATGAGGAGCAATAATCAAAGAGCAGCAATAATAAACCACCAAAAGCACAAAT
>Ga0214545_1002794_pt1 | contig 33553 bp, 21 predicted proteins | sample CNSS4metaG_FD_160064 | JGI IMG/M metagenome (GOLD analysis project Ga0214545, IMG submission 160064) | Root nodule microbial communities from cowpea collected in UCLA plant growth center, Los Angeles, California, USA - CNSS4 | ecosystem: Host-associated > Plants > Roots > Nodule | place: USA...
TTCCACTTCATCTTATAAACATGTTTTGTGACACTGAGGTAAGCTAACTTCATCCCTTGTGCTGGAAACTCTAAAAAGAACCATGTAAAATTTCCAAAAATCTAAACTTCTTCCATCTCTTTAAATTTGTTCAACTTTTTTAATAGTAGTTCATTTTTGAAGTACAAGATGATTTATTTATATTTTAGTCAGGCTTTGCCATATATAGGCAGTGTGAGGTGTAAAGTTTATGAAATGTTATAGGATTGATAGATTTTGTCTACGGAAGAAAAGGTGAATTAGGTACCCATTTGGAGCATTTTGTCATGTGGGGATACCCTTCATCAAGACATAAGCACAATAAACGCTGTGTGTTCTTAAACCAAAAAACACAAACACCTTTTTCATTTGATTTTTCTTTATAGTGGTGTGCCATCAAAATCATTATACTTTTTTGTTTATGGACTCGCCAATTTATAATCAAATACTACAATTAAAAATACAAGTATATGAATTTTTAATTTGAAACGAGAAATTTATATACTTAATATGTGTATATGATTGATGAAAATAAAATTAAAACCAAATCTTTTAAACTTATCGGCTTCATAGGAAACTAAACCGATAAAACAAGTATATATAATATTTCTTCTTCTTTTTCCTTTTAAGCTTTCTTCTTAGTACAGTGAAACTCCATAGAGAAGTATAAAACAGAGAAATAAAGTGTATGTTGTTGAAACAGATATGAGAAGGTGTTACCAAAAGTGGACATCTTTGTGTGCACAGCAGATCCAGAAATTGAGCCACCAGTGATGGTTATTAACACAGTGCTATCACTTATGGCTTATGATTATCCACCACACAAACTCAGTGTGTATCTTTCAGATGATGCTGCTTCAGATATTACCTTCTATGCTCTCTTAGAAGCTTCCACCTTTGCAAAACAATGGCTTCCATTCTGCAGGAATTTCAAGGTGGATCCCACCTCACCATCTGCTTATTTCAAAACTATTCACTCGTCTACTCACCCAAATGCTCATGCCAATGAGTTGCTCACCATCAAGGTCACTTCTTTTCTGCTATTTTATTTGATCTTTTATAACTTTTTTTCAGTAAAGATAGTCTTAAATCAAGTGTTTTTACCTCATCACTAGGTCTACTATAGTAAATTTAATAAGATATACAAAAAGTTTGAAAAAAATATCATTTTTATCTTATAAAAGACTGGCAAGAACTTTTCATAAACCTTATCCACTTTTTTGATTTGATTAATGATTACAAACTGTTTGACATATGCAAAAAATTACCATAAAACAAATCATTAATATATGGAATTAAAGTGCAGAAATTGTACCAAGATATGGAAAGTCGAATAGAAAATGCTGCAAAGATGGGTAGAGTACCAGAAGAAGTACACTCAAAACATAAAGGGTTTTCACAGTGGGATTCATATTCTTCTCGAAGAGACCATGACACAATTCTTCAAGTAGGACACTTTCTCCTATGCATTTTTGGTTTATTAAACTACCTCCTCTCATAACCAATGTATAATTTTAACAATATTTAATGTTCCTCATTGGTCTCATTAACTAATATTTAACTTTTATTTATGGAGGCTAACATGATACTTCACTTAACTTAATATTATAATATTAAAAGTAATGTTTGAATATTAATGTTTTCTCTGTGTACTGCTATACTTATGCCAAGTATAATATGCATTACTTTCTTTATAGATATTACTACATGAAAAGGACTCGATTGCCAAAGATGTAGATGGGAATGTTATGCCCCTATTGGTATATTTGGCTCGTGAGAAGAGACCTCAAGTTGCACATAATTTCAAAGCTGGAGCCATGAATTCATTGGTGTTGTATATACCTTTCATTTATTAACATTTATGATAAGGTTTGTGCATGATGCTGTGAAATTAATCATTTGTTGTATTATGTGTTTTTGGTCCTAAATGCAGATAAGAGTGTCATCAATGATTAGCAACGGGGAAATTATCCTTAATGTAGATTGTGACATGTACTCAAACAATTCTCAATCTCTAAGGGATGCTCTCTGCTTCTTAATGGACGAAGATAAGGGTCATGAGATTGCTTATGTGCAGACTCCACAGTGTTTTGAGAATATAACGAAGAATGATCTATATGGTGGTGCTCTACGAGTAGTTTATGAGGTAAATTAGTTGATGATTTTTGCTTATCAAACCAAAGTTGTTCATGATTAATTTGCATTGTTTTCTTTGACAAAAGGGCACTCTGCTATGTAGATTACCTAAATGAAAGTTTGTGATGGTTTGAATTTTGAACATTGAAGGTGGATTTCCATGGTTTGGATTCACTTGGCGGGCCTTTGTATATTGGAACTGGCTGCTTTCACAGAAGAGAGATACTGTGTGGGAGAAAGCTCAGTCACCGATACAAGAAAGATTGGAATGAATACAAAAATATTGGTGATATGAAAGAAGCAAGCTTGGATGAACGGGAAGAACAATCAAAGGCTCTTGCTAGTTGTACCTTTGAGAAAAACACTTTATGGGGAAAAGAGGTCACATTCTTTCTCCTTGTGATAGCGATTGTATCATATTTAAAATTAATAAATAAATGTGTTTGGAAATACAATATAAACTAGAAATAAGATGAATTTAGAGTATATAAGTAGGTGTAAACCTCATTTTACAAGCCAATTTTGTTGGATTGGGTCAGGCTTAGAGTCTATTTCTTAAGATGGTATCAAAGTCATTCAAAGTTTATCCTACTAAAATTTTTTGTTTGTTGGACACCTATTAATGTCTAGTCTCACACTCGAGATGCATATGTCTCGGTGGGGTATGTTGGAGATTTTACATTAACTAGAGATAAGTTGAATTTAAAATATATAAGTGGATGAAAACCTCGTCTAACAAGTTAATTTTGTAAGATTGAATTAGGCTTAAAGTCAACTTTTAAGAAAATAAACATCACTTTCTTAATACATAATTTAGATATATAGTTTTTTTCACGATAACAAAGAAGTTATCTATAATAGTGTAACAATGGCTAATCTATTGAAGATATATGAATATTTGATTGCAGATGGGACTGCTATATGGTTGTTCATTAGAGGATGTTATGACAGGATTGTCTATTAAATGCAGAGGATGGAAATCAGTGTTCTATAATCCTCAAAAGAGAGCATTCTTAGGTGTAGCTCCAAACACCTTGCCACAAGCACTAGTTCAGCATAAGAGATGGTCTGAAGGATGCTTTCAAATTTTGCTTTCCAAGCACAGTCCTGCATGGTATGCTTATGGATTCATCAGTCCAGGCCTCCAAATGGCATATTGTTACTATAACCTATGGGTGTTTTTAAGTTGGCCAACTCTATATTATTGCATCATCCCTTCACTCTATCTCCTCAAAGGCATTCCCTTGTTTCCACAGGTATGAATGTGATGTGAGAGACCTTATTCACAGGACTGAATCTCTCTTTTAAGATATTAGATAAAATCATGTGAATGTTTGTGTTTTTAGTTTTTGACATGGCATCACAATTTTACCTTGTTGCATTGATCAGATGTCAAGTCCATGGTTCATACCTTTTGCATATGTGATTCTTGGCGATTCCTCTTATTGCTTGATGGAGTTTTTGTGGTCAGGAGGCACGATAAAGGGTTGGTGGAATGAGCTACGGATATGGCTGTACAAGAGAACAAGCTCTTACGTCTTTGCTTTTGTTGATACGATCTTGAAGTGTTTTGGCTTTCAAGAATCAAGCTTTGTAGTATCTGCAAAGGTAGCAGAAGAAGAAGTTTCCCAACGATATGAGAAAGAAATCATGGAGTTTGGAAACCCATCCCCAATGCTCACTCTGCTAGCAACACTTGCATTGCTCAATTTGTTTTGCCTTCTTGGCATGTTCTTCAAGCAAGTGTTCATCAATGAAGAGGGTCTCAGAATTTTTGATGCAATGGGATTGCAAGTTCTTCTTAGTGGGGTTTTGGTTCTCATCAATCTACCTGTGTACCAAGGACTCTTCCTAAGAAAAGATGAGGGAAGATTACCAAATTCCGTTGCAGCAAAATCCACAGGATTGGCTCTAGCTGCATGTGCCTTCTTTATTTCCCTTAGTTAAGATGTTTCATATTTTCAGTTTTAGTTTTCATGTTCTTGATTTTTACAAAGTTCTACTTTTTACTGAAATAATTTAGAAAATGTGTACCCTAATCATGACAATTCACCAGTAGTGTTGTGCCTTTTTATTCAAGTGATGAACAATTTGACCTTTTTTATTTGTATTTGTCATTCAGTATTACAAAATACACAATTTTCTCCCCTGTATTTAACCTAATGGTTTAAAAAACACTATATACCAAGATCATTACATATTACACTAACTTTTTAACTGTTTGAATAATGGTACACCGTTTAATTTTATTCATGAGGGATATTAATGTAAACCTTGAAGAAAAATAATTATGCAGATTCATGAAACTTAAAATGGTGATAAGTGGAATTTGCTCAATATATATTAATTTTAAATATTTTTTTTGCAAATTAAAATAAGAGAAATTAGTAGAAGATGATCATTGAAAAAATTTCTTATTCAAACAATAACATAGCATATGAACTACTACAATCAAACAAAAGCAGCTTCTTCTTCAACTTCCATAGTTTCAACAAGCTCCCAATAAACTTCAAATTTTCAAATTTGCTTTTTAATTTAGGATATTTATATTTAATCTAGAGACGTTTTAATATAAATCTCTATTTCAGATTTTGAAATATAGAATGGTATTGAAAGAATGAGAATGACGATTGAAGGGAGCACGTTTGATAGAAGAGAGACAATGGCGCGACCTAGGTTTTTTGCTCTCCTGGGTTCAATTCACACCTCATTTGCGCAATCAAAAATTTGGGATTTGGTTCAATTTGGGATTCCAGCGTGGACAACAAATGTCTAAGTCAGTAACTTAAAAAAATTATTGAAAATTATATTTAAAAAAGCCACATGTGTCAAATAATTGTGTCAAAATATCATTGTTGTTATATATAGATATAGACAAAAAAAATATCTCTTATATATAGATATAAATATATAGGTATAGATTCATTGTTTCTTATTATGTTATATCAATACTTTACAATCTCCTATTCCTATCTCCTCCTACATTATAGTCCAACACGTGTCGTCTAAATTCGAACATGATTCACATAATCGTTAAAAACTTAGACCTCGAACTTTCAAAACTGCTCCACAAAACAAAAACCCGTTTGCGTTCCTCTATAACTTTTCCTCGTACAATCCTACAATTTTCAAATTCGTTTGGGAGCAAAATATTGATAAAAGAAGGTAACATTCTTCAAATTTGATCCTTGCATGTATGTTTCTAATCATGTTGATTGATTGTTATGAGATCCGTTGATTGAATGGTTAAATTCTTAATTTGGAATTCATTTTCGAGAGATATCCATTGTTGTACGTTTTAGAAGTTGCTATGATGAATGTGAAAATCATGGAAATCAAAGGACCAGTTCATCATATCAAACAATGTGGCTTTTCAAAAACTAATGGATGAAAAAATTATGATGGCAATGGTGGAAGTGCAAAGAAAGTTTTAAGCTTACTCACTTGAGTCTTGTTGAATATGTGTGAATGAAGGTGGTGATAGAGATGAAGGTAGGGCTATCAAATTTTGCGACTGCAATGGTAATCTTTTGCAGCATGAATGCAGTGCTTGGGATCAGATTTGTGATTGACAGACGTGACTGTTTCTCTCATAATGTTCAGTACGAAGGGGATAGAGTTCATGCTTCATTTGTTGTCATCAAGATTGATGCATCTTGGCAATATACTGATGATGGTGTAGACCTTGAGGTAAGCACTGTCAAAGATATTTCGGTGAAAATGTTTTCTCAATAAGTATTATCTACGATTCTGACATGTGAGAACAAAATTGTGAATTACCAGAAATTATTACATGTCCTGTCTGTTTGCATTATAGTTGTTGAGAAATGAAGTGTTGACACAATAGCTTTTGTTGGATATTCAGGTGAGGGGACCTGGTGGTGAACCAATTCGGGATTTTCTTGACATGACAAGTGAAATATTTGAATTTGTGGCTCGAAGCACCGGACCGTATCGCTTCTGCTTCAACAACAGGTCTCCCTATCATGAAACAATTGATTTTGATGTCCACAGTAACCACGTTGAGTTTTCTGATCATCATGCAAAAGATGGTGAGACATACATGAACTAATTAATCAATTTCATACATTTCTGCAACTGTGGACCCTCCTTAATTGGTGAGTGTTCACATGTTGATCTTTGCAGAGCATTTAACTCCTCTGTTTGAAGAGATACTAAAGTTAGAACAAGCTCTTTTCAACATTCAGTATGAACAGCATTGGCTTGAGGCTCAGACAGAACGCCAGGCAATAGGTACATCTCGTATCATGTTGAGGTTCTATTGGTTTAATTTGTTGGATTCATGTCTATAGACCTGATTAGCGTGGATGCAGATAACATATCTAAGATTTGAATTTATTTGTTGACTTGCAATTACAGTAGGCAGTGCAATGAGCTCGAGAACGCTTCACAAGGCGCTACTTGAATCGGCAGCACTAATGGGGGCCAGCGCCCTCCAAGTTTATCTTCTTCGTCGCCTCTTTGAACGAAAGCTTACTACTACTGTTTAGAATCAATTTTGTTGGCCTTTATATATAGGCTACACTCACATACCAGATTGTTGTAATAAATAGCAAGATATAAAACTTGATCAATCGGAGGAACGAAATCAAAGGGGAATAAAATGAGTTCATAAAATAGGATTTGTTTGATAATACAAGCAATACAATGTGACAAGCAACGCTCTAGCTCATAGCGCAAGACAAGGCAAAACAGGAAGCAACCCCAGCTCCTAATAATAAACCACAACACTGATACACACACAAATAATAGTTTGTCTCCTTCCCTTTACCCCATTGCAGCTCACTTTTACAGCACATAATATAAATTCCGTAGAATTCGCTCATGGCTCTACAGCCCTTATCTTTGAGAAAATACTGTGAAGCTAGTTACACATAAACATTGTTCCTGTTCAGGCTTTTCAAAGGAGCAACCATTGCTATCTGTCATTCGGCAGAAGGTTGCATGCAGCAAAACCATTTTTTCTGAAACCACGTAAAATCATTCATCAGGAGAAAATCACAAATAAACTGACTGGATTAAAATTTGACTGCTCCACATCTTAATAACATCTCAGTATCACTATCTAAACCTACCACAATCTAATGCAGATCAATTTCTGAGCAATCTGCTCAAACATACTTCATTTCAAAGGTTCACAAATAATCAGTGCTGGCTGGCCAACCATAGACAAATTATTAGTCCAAATAAAATATACGCACATCTTTTCCTCTTTTGTTTTGGATTTGGACAATCTAATCTTTTTAATTTCATCTTAATCAGAGTTTGATACAAGACCAAATATATTTTAAGCAAGAGTGAAATACTAGAAACTGATAAGAAAACCCAGCCAAGGTTATAACTCAAACTAAAAATCATGGTTTCAATACATCTGGGATTAAGTAGGCCAGATTAGTCTAGCATATGCACATCTTGTCAACATATATATGGAGTTACTTTGCCGTCCAACAGTTTCTCAATTCATGCAAAAAACACAACAAGCATATATATATGGCACATGGTGAACACACATCACAATCAACATTTTTTTGCAAGGTTAAACTTACTCTTGTAGATGGGCAAAAACATGCCATGGTTAGATTATGAATAAAAAAAGTTATTTGTGTGTCAGGTTAGTGAGAGAAGTTTACTAAACAACATCTTACAGTCTGAGTTTTCCCAGGATCTACTGCAGGTTTGCTGTGAGGATCAGCGGCAGTCTTTGCTGGTGACTCAGGATTGCCACCTGTCTTTTTTTCATCCCTTGCCTTATTAAATATCACTGTGAACCCCTCAGCTGAGGCTGGATCATTGACATCCCATTCGCCAAATTTTGGTAGTGGCCGACCCTTTTCCTGTGTGATAATTAGATTAGCCAATGCAAAATAAAGACTAAAATGCATTGAATTAATTCCTTAAGATTCTTTTGGACATGATAATTATAAACTCTAGACAGAAAGCTGATAATATAATAGGTTTTCTGCCTACTGTAAATGTTTGATGTGAATACTAGTATAGATTATATGGGTGTTTATTAAGAATAGAAGAACGGAGATCAAACACAACACATAAAAACAGAGAAATTTAACTAAATGCTAGACATGATGCCATGTGGATAATTCTGAGGTCTATTCACAAAAATTGTTCTTCCGAATTCTTATTCAATCTCCAGATAGATTGGTTCTAATTACAATACTTTTTTGCTTATCCATGATACACCACTCCCACTAGGTCAAGTCCTCATTTTTAATTTGAACAGCTTTCTTGGTATAACTAATTACATATGATTTGCAGCTCGTCCACAAACCACATGTGTTCCCTCTACTTTCTGGTTTTTCCGTATACTAACAGTCATTCATTCCTTCGCTGCCCACTGATTTAATATCTGTAGTTTGCAAACTGGGCATCCATGGAAAATATTGGATTTGTCCTGCTAGTTAGGAAACTGGAACAAATTCTATAATCTATACCTTCTGTGAACATCAACCAGGGTAGGGCTCTTTGAAATTGACAATTTGTTAGTTATTTGTCTAGTTTTCCCTAGCTCCTTTTCACTTTTCTATGGTTAGTTTTTTTAGCACTCTCGTTTCCTTTACTCGGATTACTTATTTTCAAGTGATAAACTTCCCTATCGCCCTTTCTGATTAAATTCTATTATTCGCTAAAAGAAAAAAAAAAAGCCCTCTGGCCAAGTTGTTTAAGCAACAAGAACAGAAGTGCACATGTCGTAATTCATGAAAAAATACAGGAGGAAAAAATACAACAAACCATGAGATAGTAATTCAGAAAAGGCCATGTTGTGCCAGAACAAAACAACTGAAAATACAGTAACTTAACCCACTCAAAAGAAAAAGGAAATCAACTAGAAATCACAACACCTCCGATCTACGAATTCCGATACTGATAAGCAATAACAGCCTTCACGATTGAGAAGTTAGTAGAAAAGAAATCAACCAAAGCACTCGGTGATCCAAATATAGAAATAGAAAGAATATAACAGTTAAACCACATATTCAAAAACAAAATTAAAGGCAAAACTAAAATATCTAAAATATTTACTTAACCACCACTCAGCAGCAACATCCCAAGACTATTCAACTCTAGCACACAACCTACAAGGATCGAATCAGAAAGGCACACAAGCTCCACGGAAGACTAAAAGCATGCTAATCCGAATAATTCAAAGACACGAAACCAAAACTCAAATAATCGAAGAAGGATCACAGCATCAAAATCCAGAAATGTAAAACAAAAAAGGAGAGAACAAACAAAAAAATATAGCGGAAAAGGGGTAAAATTAACAAAAAAACAATATGGAAAACGCGAATCAACGACTACTGAGGAATCGCATACAACAGCTCAATACAATGATCAGAGAGAAAATCAAATCAATTGAGAAAACACAAATCATTGCAAAAACAACAAAGATAGAGAGAGAACAACACATACCGACATCAATACTACGAGGAGGTGTTTTCAGGGAAGAGAAGAAGAACGAGAAAAATGGAATTAATAAGAGGAATCGGAGAGAGAAGAAAATTCTGAGAGAGAAAAAAAGAGAGTGGGAGAGATAAAAAGAGAGAATGTTGGAGAGAGAAAGTGCGCGATGACGATGAAGAAGAGAGATAGAAGCTGTAGCAGAAGAAGAGGAAGAAGACCTTGTTGTGACTTGGGGTTGGGCCGAAAGTGGGCCTTACGGAGTTCGTAACGCCATTGGCGGAACGTCGTTACGTGTTCCGCGGGGACAAACAGATGCCGTTAGAATAAGCGTCATTGCTGACGTGGCTTGGGGAAAGGAACGGAAGAATGAGCTGGCAAACGGTTACGGCGTGAGGTGCCGTTGCGTTCTTTTTTTCGATGCGTTTTCTTTCTTGGTTCTGAGTTGGTCACTTTTTTTATGATGAGCGTATAAAGATACCTTTTCAATTAAGCAAATCTAAATGCACTATGCTTCATTAATGTTGATGAGTGTATTTCAATTTAAGAAAATGTGATCATTTTAATCATAATTATTAGATGCATCCTTTGTAATTTTATTTCTTCTCTTATAATTAAGCTAATCTAATACTATATTATGATATGAATATCATGTTATTACAGCAGCACTATGTCAGTTATTATAATTAAACCTTTAAATCTATTTTAAGATTCATTTTCTTTAATGATATAGATTTCATCTTAATTTCTTTAACGTATTCCATACTCGCCAGCTTTTTTTATTTGGATGTTATGAGGGTTTCACACATGGACGATTTATTAAAAAAAAAATCTTAGTTGAAATATAATTAAATATTAACTGTAATTATTTTTTGGAAATTTAAATTATTATTTGCTACTTTGTTGAAGGATATTACTTTAAGTATGAGAAAATTTTGAATTATATTTCTAGTTGAAGTAGTTTATGATGTAAGATTATATACGGTATGGATTTATTTCTTCATGAGGTGGAATATGAAGACAATGAATGAATTAAAGGGAAAGAAGGAAAAATGAAACAATTAATATTTTTGTAATTTTGCACATAGAAGTTCTCCATATAAACATAACATTTTATATATATATTTTGTAATTTTGCACATTTACTAATTATAATTTAAATCAATATAGAAAATTTTCTTAATTCTATAAATGTGTCAATCACAGGGGTGAATTATATTGTCACAGCAAGTAAGTTGTAATTGAATTCTATTTTTTCATTAATGTCATATCCATATTAATAATTATTACTTATTTAATATTTTATTGGCATCGAATTTCAAATACAATAAAATAACATTTTTTGTCAATTAAAACTTCATGTAATATTAGTTAGAAAATCTAAAATTTACTTTTAATTCATGAATATGATTAAAATAATTAAATTCTCCCATAAAATATTTTAATAAAATTCCTTTTTTATTAATTAAATTTTTAAGAAAATAATTATTATGGCTAATGTATAAGTAAAAAAAAAACTATGAAAAACCTTTTGAGACCCACGAAAATAGAAGGTGTGATATTATTAGTATGGATAAGAAACCCACTCCAAAATATTAATACAATTTTCCCATAATAAATCATTCCAAAATGTTTTCATTTTATGGTAATCATAAAAAAAAGAAAAAAAAAACCATGACATGTTAAGGCACATGGGAAAAAGAGTTACAAACCCTATTTTAATCATTCAAAGTACACAAAATAAAATAATTTATTTCTTCTTTTAATTATACCTACTGCTTAATACACTCTCCTCCAATAGTTTTTTTTTTTTTTTTAATTAAAAAGACAAATAGCCCAAAGTAATGGTAATTTGGCACTTAAAATCAACTTTCCCCTTTGCAAGCTTCACCAAAACTCAACAACTAAACTATTATTGAATGTAAACAAGGAGTGGAATTCAGCATTGATTTTTCGTATTTCAATGATTATGTTGATGGATAATCCTCTAAACCTCTTTACTTTGTGATAAATAATGTTTAAATTTTCTTACCTTGTTTAAATTAAGCTACTTTTTGTCTAGTTTAAATTATGTCGTATAATTCTATTTATGTTTTCTTATTTAAATTATATTTTACATCAAGTTTATGTTGATTTAAATTATGTTAAGAGTCTGACTTAGTTATTCAACAATAAGTGTAAGTTGATGTGAACTAATGTTTATGGATAAAAAATATATATAATACTAAATTTAGGTTCTTATATGAATTTGCTTGCTTTTAATTAAATTATAAGTATATATTAAAAAAATGTTATTGAATTAATATGAGATAATAATAAGTTTTTTTTATTAACAGGCTCAATATTTTTAGATTAAGAGCATACGATATAGGTAATTAGTAATTTAAACTTTCTAAACATACATGGATTCCTAATATTAACTATAAATCTGAGTAACACATTTTTTATAGAAACTCTTTCTTAATTAACATTAATATGATAAATATAATGGAAAAAAAATGATTTGAAATATTTAGTAACAAATTATGTGGAACATAACAAATAAGTTCAAATTGACAATAATAGAAGTGATTAAGACTTCCTATTAGAAAATGATACCTTACCAACTTATGTATAGGGATAAGAATGTAAGGTGTTGAACACTTAAGTAGTCATTTAGTATTGCTCCACCTTACATAACTCATAACATACATGAGTCAAAGAATGGACTAACTCATCCATCCCATAATGTGTTTTAATTATTCTATTATTTTATTATCATATAGCATTGTTTGTGTGTTAAATATGATATGACTAAATATTTTTATTTATGAATATAGTAATAACCTAAATACAACAACACTAATGCAATTGTTTGTTATTTATGCAAGTTTTCTATATTGAACAACATTATTACATCATCACCCATCTCTCTTTTCTTACCCTCCACCCTCCACGACTTTTACCAATCATAATTTTCCCTCTTAATTGAAGTTTCCATAAAATATATTATTTTGGTTCAATTTTTATTATTGGACCTATCAAACTCATTTATTGAACTTCCTACAGGTGTATATTTTTTTCAAATTTTACTCTAGATATTTTTTTTGGCTTGAATCATATGGTTAATTTTAAATATAAGGATACACTTGTTTATATTCTGTCAATTATGAATTTGGAAAATGGTTGACCCTGACAAACTAGAATTTACTCATAGACTTTGTTGTTGACATTAAAGCTGCTCATAAGAGAAACAATTTGAATTCCTTCTATTTGTCATCAAAGATCGCCTTATTAGATTCACTGACAATGAATAAAGTTTACATTGATTCTCTCATTCTTTACCCTATAGTTAAATGTATGTGTCCATTCAAATTTGGTTATATAGATGATTACTTAATTTAGTTGGATTTTAGTTGAATTAGTTCCATTTGAAATTGGAAGGTTTATGTGCTAAACTTATAATTAGTTTGTGATTGTTGGGCAATTGAGAAACTTTAGGGATGTGTTAAAGCATAATATAAAGTAACCCACCATACACAAGACACTCTAGACTCAAGTACCTAGATTTAGGCATTAATGTACGATTCGTGGTGGTTTTTGCACTTGTGGTGATAAAAAAAATATTGCTCGACACCCATTATACTGTACATGAGTCTTGAATGGGTATTAGAGTATCAGGATATACCTACTAACTGCTTACATCAATGCATACACTAAAGGAAAACTTGTCAGGTTTTACAGAGGGGGTTTCACTGGGGAGAACAACACCAATAAGATATAAGCCTAACCACATAAGACACTGACACCACTCTCAACCCAAAACCTTAAGGCAATGAGTTTATGAGTCTTTATCCTTATATAGTGCTCTACTTTCTCAATTCTGGTCAATGTGGGACTTAGACTCACACTTGGATTCCTAACAACTATCATAGAATCTCCCCACGAGACCCTTGGAATTACCTCAATCACATACTTAATTCATCATACTTATCTTGTATAACTCAACTCATCACACTAAAACATACAACATCCTTATTCCCCAACCATTCATCATTCGCAACACAACACATCATTGGCATTTCACATAATTCCCTTCAAATAAAAATAATATATATATATATATATGTATATTTTACAATCCCTATATCACCCAAATGGTTCATAAGCTTTTATTGAATCCCAAATTAATTTGCACATTCTCACACAAGTATTTAAATATGCAAAATTGTAACTTAACAGCATAGGTACAAACTATTTGGGATTTTAGAAATAAAACTATAGGTTATGCAAGCGTTCAAAATTTATGTTCTTATATTCAAATTAAATATAATTGAGTTGGGAACGTAACGAAAAAAGAATCAAATTAATTGGATAGCTGAAGAAAATGTTATGCAACGAACAAGCAACAAAGCTCAGAGTTGTCAACAACCTAATATAAGGGAATCTTACAAGAAAAATGCTCTCACTACAGACAACAAATTCAAGATTTGACTAGTCAAAGTGAAGAACTTTGTGCCTAGGACACACTATTAAAATTGTAGCTTTATCTGACGATTAACGAAATGAGAATCACAATTTTCAAAAGATTGTTCAAGGTTGAAAAAAGGGTGGCGCCTAGCGGCCTAGAAGTGGCGCACAACACTAACAAGTCAGTGAGTTCACTATCTGGATTGCACCTAACAATATCAATGTCACCCAATGTTATACCAGAGCAGAAAAACATTCCTCTTTGAGCTTAATTTGTGTAATTTGACACTTCGTAAGTTACTTCCACTTGGTAAATGTTCCCACACTTAAAATCTTGAATTTTTTAACTCAATCTGTGTCATTCTACTTAATTTAAGACTCTCACTAAGGCTTTTGAGGACAACAACATACCATAATTTCTATGCATACAACCACTTTAATGAAATTTCATAACATCAAACAAGTTCAACAATTGAAACATAGTGTAGACAAGAGTAAGCTATAATTCACAATTCAAAAATCATAGCATCCAAATTACATTCAATAACTAATAATTAGAACAAACACAACATATAAAAAAACACAAAATTAGCTTTCCCCCCTTCAAAGACAACTAAAAACTCTAAGAACCTCGAGGTTGTCTCTAAACTTGCGAAAGCTCTACCCCTAGGGACAACGTAAAGATGACCATATCGAACCATACATACCACAAATTCGCAAAGAGTGAAAACAAGGACCTTGGGGTCATATGCAATCTAAGAAAAAATCGCATGTTTCCAAAATAAATTAGGTATTGAAGGACCTAGAATTTTGACTTACTTAAATGGAGATTTTGTTCGATTGGATTTGAAGAGGGTTTCATGATGATCGGAACCCCAACCTTCGATCACAAAAGCGATGAAATTTGAATAAGAAAGGTTGAAAAACAAGTTGAGATTTAAGAGGAGAAACGAGTTTTTCGAAAAGAAGCTTTGCACTATCCTTTTACCGTGACTGAGTTTTTGTTTTTAAAAGAACAAAGTTTTACATCGAGCATTATGTATATGAATTTGAAATCCTTCGCAAATATGACATAAGGTTATGCTCTTTATCATTTTTCTTTTGGATTCCATTTTTTTATGTGGTTAAATTTTCTTTTGCAATTTATTGTAAAAACTTAGGATTCTTCAATCGAATAACATATTTGAAGGATATTTCCTTTCTAACAAATTAACTTTTCACATTTGTCTTTGTCAAACTATATATAGTTTTTTCTAAACAATAACAGTAGTTTTTGATATTTTAAATTTAAATATTTCAAGGCTTTTGCATACGTTAACAATAATAAGAACAATATTTTTTGGTAAAAATTATATGTTTTGTTTGCTTTATCTTTCCTTCATGTGTTGATTATAAAAATATTAAATATTAATCCAATATCTCTCCACTTTATTATTAAAACATTAACAAATTTGGTGCATTACACAAGTATACTAGTGTAAATACAAAAGAAGGTATGACAGCATGAAGTGTTAAAAGAAAGGCTTTTTCTTCATTCATCCTATAATTTTTAAATGTATCCGTATAATTTAGATGACATTTTCCATCCGTAAAGGTCATTTTTGAATTATTTATTTTAGAAATCTTTCAAAACAAGCTTTTGAAAATTTGGGGACAAGATTTATGAAATAAAATTTTTAGAACATGCTTTTCAAAACACATAACATATATTTTAATACGTTATAGAATTAACTTTTCAGAACAAACTTATCAAGAGTGCAACTATGATAAAGAAGGGAGGTGTAGTTAGAAGAAGTGGGAGCGACAGAGGTGGCATGGTACAACAAGAAGGAATTTTAGCTTTTTTGCAATTAATATGCGGTGTAGGTAGTAATCACGGGGTTCACGAAGAAAAAGCCTGAAAGAAATTGTCCTCGATCCAAGTATGCTGGGCCGATCCAAAAAATTAGCCCATGCCCAAACGACGAATCGTAACCCCTCAGGCAAAACGACGACGGTTTAGATCTGCGCCTTCCTCTATTCTTTTCCGTTATCCCTCTTCTAAACCTCTGACCCAAAAAATGCAGCACAAACAATGAAGCCATACAAACTTCCCTCACCGTCACTCTCACGTGTGCTTGCACGTGCCCTATCCCCCGCCACCCCCACCACCCCCACGCAATGCGATTCGGCATTTCCTTTGAAGACGGTGACCACCGCAAACTTCGAACCGTCGCTGGCGGAGCTCCGGCGCCACGTCCGGTCGTCGGACTTCGTGGCCATCGACCTCGAGATGAGCGGCATCACCAGCGCTCCCTGGCGTGAGTCCTTCGAGTTTGACCGCTCCGACGTGCGCTACCTCAAAGTCCGAGACTCCGCCACCAAGTTCGCCATTGTTCAATTCGGCGTTTGCCCCTTCCGTTGGGATTCCTCAAATCACTCCTTTGTCGCGTATCCGTATGTTCTTTCATCCATTCTATCTGGACTGTAAATTTTTATAGTATTAGTTCTGTTGGTGATTTTTGCGTTGGATTATTTGTAGGCTAAGTATATTTGTACATTATTTTTAAGGCTGGTTTGAATAGAGAATTGCTCCTTGGCAGGCACAGTTTCTATGTTTTTCCTCGACAGGAGCATGCAGGTCTGGGTCCGTGCGATGAATTTCTCTGGCAGACTACTTCGATGGATTTCTTGGCTAAATACCAGTTTGATTTTAATGCTTGCATACACGAAGGTTGCTTAGTGTTCCTTTTATTTCGTGAATTGCATTTGATACTAACTGTTAAGCTAATGGAAGAAAGGAGTTTGTCCTTGGATGTTTTATTTCTATACATGGAAAAAGTAAGATATGCGTGTTTCATTTCTAGGCCTGTAGCCTAGATGTTTAGTGGTTCAATGGAAAAAGAGGTAATGTTCATAGAGCTCTGCGATTTTACTCTTTAGCTTATTTGCAAACTGGAAGTGCTCTTTATATATGGTTTTTAGAGTTATAGGAAATTATAGAACTATGGGGACATTAAAGATGACGAAGGCCTATGACCCTTAACCAGTAGCCACCATAGTTGAATTGCTGGTGATGTTTTGGTGTTGGTTGATCTTCCATTTCTGTCACTAACTCATAAGATTGGTATTTGATTGCACGTGTAACCTCATCATGACATTTATGGTTTCTATGGTTTGAGAATTTTCACCCTTGATAACTGTCAGGAATATCTTATTTATCCAGAGAACAAGAAAGGGAAGCCTTAAGGAGTTTGAATTCTGCACATGATAGTGAGTGGTCAGACATTTATAAATTAAAAGATGTCAGGGACATGCCGTTGCTTAGTGCAGCAGACATTTTGTTCACTGCACGAATGAAAAACAAATTCCGTGGATGGCGTGATGGGTTATTACATGAGCAAAATCTAGAAGACCAGATTCAAGGAATTACAGGGGACTCAAAATTTCAAGAGATTTTTTTTGAGATGCATCCGGCTCTTAGCCTTAATGGATTCACCTCTCACCAGCTTAAATTGATTCAGTCGGTAATGCTTATATATTTTGTGCCCTAAATGATACGTTCACATTTTTGTTTCTTTTCATATTGGTATTTGATTGTGTCATTTATCAGTATTCTTTTCCTCAAGACGTAGCAGTACTATACATCTATGAAGTTTGTGCTGAGTTTTTCTGACTATTAGTTTAAATACTTTCAGGTCATCAGAAAACAATTCAAAGATCTTTCTTATATCAGTGTAAACAGTGAGGCTTCCGGTTTACAGCATTTAGTTGTGTATACAGACTCAAAGGATGAGTTAAACTTACTTCTGGTAATAAATCTTGATATTGTTTCGTTTCCTTTTAAATTGTCACATGTGATTTTACATTGGAATTCAATATAATTGTTCCTTCTGCACTTTAGAAATAATGATGGTGGTGATCTATGTCTTTTGATTACCATTGAAAGAATGGACCTAATATTATCCTTCATTTCTAGTTCAGACTGTAAATGACTGAGCATTTTCTTAAAACAAAGCTTAACCCTAATTATAGTGATATTGCACACAATTAATATTAAAAAAATTAATATGTTTATGCTAATGTATTTTAAAAAAATAATGTTTGTGCTTTGTTAGTATATAATTTGGTATATTATGTCTAGGTCTAACATTAGAGAAAGCTAAAATATAATGTGGTAGCAGAGTTTTGTTGATATACCACAGCCACCTATTAAACTGTAAATGACTGAGCATTTTCTTAAAACAAAGCTTAACCCTAATTATAGTGATATTGCACACAATTAATATTAAAAAAATTAATATGTTTATGCTAATGTATTTTAAAAAAATAATGTTTGTGCTTTGTTAGTATATAATTTGGTATACTATGTCTAGGTCTAACATTAGAGAAAGCTAAAATATAATGTGGTAGCAGAGTTTTATTGATATACCACAGCCACCTATTAAATTCTTCAATTAATCTCACAGAAAAAAGTGAAAGAAGAAAATCTCGGCGTAGAAAAGATGAAAATTCAAGGTGCTGTAGGACTTCGCCACGTTATTGATCTCCTTTCATCGGAACAGAAGTTGATTGTTGGTCACAATTGTTTTCTAGGTAACAACGACTTTCTGAATCGTTGAGAAGCTATTTAATTTTACACAACACTAAAATGTTATATACCATTCCGTCATACAGATATTGCTCATGTCTACAGCAAATTTATAGGCCCTCTTCCTGGTACTCCTGAAGAGTTTGTTACCTCAGTTAACAAGTGCTTTCCGCACATTGTTGACACCAAGATACTTCTGAACACTAATTTTATGCTCCAGGAAAAGATGAAAAGATCCAGAAAATCACTGGCAGCTGCATTCACTTCATTTTGCCCACAAATTGCAGCTGGCTCAAGAACCAGTTATCTAGGTTCACTCTCACATGTGAAAGTGGACGTTGAAGTTGATGATGTGAGGTTTGTCTCTGCTTTTTTTAGTCCTGGCCTGGTTATTGTGATTTAAATTTATCAATCTAATGCTGCAATATCAGCGACTCTTTTTTTGATGACAGTTGAGTTTATGTTTCAACTATTAGTTTTCAACAGTTTTCATACATGACAGAGTTCTTTCCTTTTTTCTATACATTTTTTCTTTTTTTGATGCATACTCCAAGAATGCAAAGTTTATAACTAAAAGGTAGACACATTTTTTCTCTCTCTTATTTAATGGTAGGTAATATTATAAATAATGGTATGTGGGAACTATGCTGTTCAATGGTAGATAACATTTTAATTTCCCTTGTGACTTTTTGTCGTCTACATATGTCTGCACATAGCTTGATATGATTGCTTCAGAATTTGGACTGCTAAGTCTAATGATTTAGTGTCCCATTTGTCTTCTTTAAGTATTGTTCTCTTGCATTTCATATTTTGTCCAAGCTCTCTTTAGATAAAAGTACTTCCCCGTACCAACATTAGATGTATATATGCAGATCATCCAGCTGGAACCCTGGAGGCAAGCATGCGGCAGGATATGATGCCTTCATGACTGGATGCATCTTTGCCCAGTTATGCAGTGATTTAGGTATTGATTACAAACTCCACGATTCTTCAAAACAATTAGCCCTTGACGAGAAACTACAGAAATATGTTAATCGTTTATATCTTAGTTGGATGCATGGGGACATTATTGATCTAAGTACTGGTAATAAGGTTGCGGATTCTTCACCCAGCCATAGCCTCAGGAAGCGGTACCCAACAATTTTGTTTGAGAACATTGTTATTATTTGGGGATTTCCTTCTACGCTGAAGGCAATTGAAGTAAGAGAGTGCATATCTAAAGTATTTGGACCAACTTCTATAGTTTCTGTCTTCCACCTGGATGCAACTGCAGTATTCGTTCAGTTTAGCAAAACAGAACTAGTTTCTGATTTTCTTTTATTGAAGAACACCTTAGAGAGAAGTGATGGTGCACTATTGGTTTTGCATCCACTGTCAAAACTTTTGGAAGGTGGAAATACATGTGCTGTTAATTATGGTACTTATAAAGAAATTTGTGGCTCACCCTTATCAGAATGTCTGTTTGCTGATCAGGCAAAGGCAGTTGGTATAAAGTGGAAGACCAAATTGCCAGAAAAGGTAGTATTGGGGGCCGAAGAACATGAAAATTCAAGTGTAAGAGGTAATGTAAATATTGCTATGGAGGATGTGGAAAGGACCAAGCAGAACACAATTGATGAATTGCGAAATGCTCCATCTCGGAGACAAGTCTCCCCATATGGGGATGAAGATTCTTGTGTTGCAGAAGCCAACTTGTGATTTCTGGCTAATGACTTCTTGTACAAGGTCAGGATGAAGATATAATATTATATCTAATTAAACTTTTACATAGCAACCTATACTGGGCTAGTATTGTATCATCAAAAAAATGTAACCATTTTTGACTGTTACAGGATCATGAATATTTGATTAAACTCACAAATTTTCTTATATAGTTTTTCATCTATGAAAATTCTATACTTTTTTAACCCAGCTTAGATTTTCACTTAGTGTCTTGGAAGGTTAACTGTAGTCAGTGGTGTGGTTATTCTGTCGAATAACATCAAATTGTAAGAAAAAAAAGAAATTTCTTCCCTTCAATTTGTCAAAACTTGATATAATATTGCTTCATATGTTCATAAATTTGTTTCAAACTACTACAATTCTAATTCAACCAAAAAGTAATAGGTTCAATCACCTTATTTTTGAAACTCAGTTACCTATTCTATTGGATTAAACATAGTGATTAGATTGATTGATATTAATAAATTTGTCTTAAATTTAATTTTGAAACTGTATATGTGAGTAGTGCTCTTTTTTACTAATTATTTGTTAGAATAATTTTTTTATAGTTAATAATATTTTAATATAAATTAATTAATATAAGAGAGTTTATTTGTTTTGTGAGAAAAAAAGTGATCGATGAGTGATTATTTTATAATTGTAAATTAATGCTCTTCTGTGAATTTTTTAAAAGTTTCTCTGTTTACCACATTTTATTTTTTATGAAAACTTCAAGTTATATTTTTTGTAAGAAAATTTGAAAATTGTTTCTATCTTTTTAAATAATTTTACTCAAATATATTAAAAGATTATGTTATTTAAAAAAAAGTTTTTTTTTTTACGCCAGAACTTTTATGGTACATATTAAAGGGAAAAACTGGTCCTAATAGAGAAATATGAGTCAAAAAATTGAATTATGACATTAAAGATACTTCGTGTGTGCACAATTATAGTAATCAGGATTGAACTACAACTCTGAGTAAATTATATAAATATTTGGTTAAATTAGATATATTCTTGTACATATTTAACACAAATAATATTAAAACTAATAACTATTAATATACCATTATATAATATTAAAAATTTTAATAAAAAAAAGATATTTCTAGGCTTTATTAATATAGCTTGCACATTACATCTATACAAATACAATAATATGTGTGATGGAAAAAACTTAGTTTCCACAACAAAGGTCATGTGATGGGGTCCATTACTACTATTTTCCACACCAATGATTCCATTTACATTCCTTGTTTAGTGACCGTTGCAAATGTTTCATTTGTGACATTTTATCGTTATTTGCTTTTAATGTCACATGCTGTGTTTTTTTTCTTCATTTCACATGTTTGATTTATGAAAGCAATACTTAAAATATCTATATATTTTTTTGGTTATACAGACAGAGTATTACAATGCCAAGCCATAAAATTTAACCGTGTTTATACATTAAAGTTGCACGTTAAAAAAATCCATTACAATGATTAAATTTTATAAAGTTTTTTTTTTCAGTATATTATATTGTTTGTGGGTATTTCTCTAACAATACAAACCAATTTAGGAGACTTCTTTCTTCGGACAGCTCAATCTTTTGTTGTGACTTTATTTCTTGTCGTGTTAGTCAATGGTGATGATAAGTTTCAGAGTTTGCCTCAAATAGCCGTTGCATAAGTCAATCCCATATGGGTCCAGTCAATGCTGCCAATAATGCAAATTAACATATTATTCAATCAATCAGTTACCAAATCTTTGTGAACGTTAACATAATCTCAAATAACAAATATATACTTTTCTACACAATATTTGGCACAATATACGATGATTGAACCATTCAAATAACCATTTTTTACTACATCAAAGTCACAAAAAAATTGTTCCCTGCACTGAATGCATAGAACAGCAAACCATTCAAATAATACAGCACACCATTGAACATACACCCACCAACACATGTTGATGCTTTGGTGTCAGATTCAGAAGCTAAAACATAGGAATGATAAATGTTTTGTTTAATGAACAGATTTTTCTGTGTGCACATTGAACATGTTTCACTCCAAAGTTGCAACACCATTCAAGATTTAAGAGAGAATATATTTCACTAGAAAGTGGACAATACAATTGTTTCAGAGAGCAAGTTTGAGAAATACTCATATATGACCAGAAACAAAGTTCATTTCGGTATAATATATAACAAACTTGCTCTGTCTTAATACATTATTGTCACCATGAAGTTCAATGTAATAGCTTGAACTCCAACCAATGAACCCTATATATGTCAGATTACAATAACAAATACAAATGTCATTGTTCATACAGAAATAAAGAATCAAATGAATAATTAAAATAACAGTAACAACAAGAAATTCAGCATCTTCAATCAATCTTGATCTCACACACAACCTGGCCAGAGTTCAACTCTTCCTCAGCATCAGAAACAATGTCTTCAAGACTCAAAGGCAAGCCAGAAGAAAAAGTAAGTGTTGGTTTTTCTATAGGTACCACAAGAGACACTCCTCCTTCATTGTTGAGAATCTGCAACACTCTTCTCATGGAAGGTCTCTGAGCACTATCAGGGTTAGCACAACTCAACCCCAACAGCAAAAGCTTCTTCATTTCCCCTTCTTTAAACTCCCCATTCAACTTTCTGTCAGCAGCTTCAATGATCCTCCCCTGAGAGTGCAACCCCCAAACCCAATCCACCAAATTCACCATCTTTTGCTCCTCTCTCTCAATTGGCCTTCTCCCACAAGCCACCTCAAGCACCACCACCCCATAGCTGAACACATCAGTCTTCTCATTTGCCATTCCACATTGAAGATACTCAGGAGCAAGATATCCCATTGTCCCTGCAGTTAGTGTTGAAACAGGACTCTTGTCATGGTCCATAAGCTTGGCCAACCCAAAATCACCCAACCTAGGGTTCATGCTTCCATCTAGCAATATGTTTCCTGTTTTGATGTCCCTGTGAATCACCCTCTGCTCACACTCTTGATGCAGATAACTCAAAACAGAAGCCAATCCGACAGCAATGTTAACCCTATGAACCCAACTCAACACATTGTTAGTATTCCCACCTTCATGTTCTTGGTAAAGTACCTTGTCCAAGCTTCCATTTGGCATGTACTCATACACAAGCAGCAACTCACCCTTCTCAACACACCAACCTAGGAGTTGAAGCAGATTCTTGTGCCTCAAACTAGCTATAATTGATAATTCTGCCAAAAACTCGGTTTTTCCATCGTACTGTCTTGACCTTTTAACTGCAGCTACTGTTCCAGAAGACTCAAACAAAGCCTTGTACACTGTCCCAAAAGATCCTTTTCCAATTACCCTTGAAGCATGAAACCCCTTAGTGGCCAACTTCACCTCCTTGTAACCAAACTCTTTTGGACAACATCCCACTGTCCCAAAACCTTTCTTCTTCCTCAAACCACGCCACTTCAGAAAAGAAAAATACCCCAAAACCACAAGCACCACACAGAAAAAAGCAGGACCAACAATGGCAACACAGAGTCCGAACAAAAATCTCTTGCCACCATTCTTACTACCCTCAGTGGAATTAGAAGAAACAGGAATGCCCTCAACAGCAACATTCGAAGGGCTGCTAGAACCATTGATCAGAGGGTGCGAGTTTGACTCAAACTCCAGACTCCAACTCATGACTTGGATAAGCTCGGTGCTTCCTTGCGTGGAACCAGAAAACCCCAAGTAGAGATTATCCTTAAAGTACTCATAGAGGTCAAGGTCAACGCTCAAGACAGGGTTTTGAGGCTTGGAAGAGGCTAGTGACGAGCAGTTCAAGAAAACTTGAAGCTTTTTCTTGTCAGCATGATGATAATCAACCCAAGAAGTGATGGGAGTGTCGGTGCTGAGATCAACTGAAGTGGAGTTAGTAATGGAGGAGTTTGAGGAGGCGGTGAGGTCGAGGGTGAGATGGTTTTGGTTGGGGTGGAAATGGAGGGAGAGGAGGGTGTGGGAGGAGTTGAGGAAGAAGGAGAAGGTGGAGGAGGGGGTGGCGGAGGTGGTGGTGTTGGTGATGGAGAAGGTGAAGTTGGTGGAGAGAGAGAAGGAAGGGGTGGTGGTGATGGGGTGGTTGAAGAGGAGGGTGCCGGAGGAGGAGGCGGGGACGGTGGTGGAGAGGGTGAGGCCGACGAGGCCGTTGCGGAGGAAGGAGTCGCCGAGGAGGGTTATGTTGCGGAGGGTGAAGGAGGGAAAGGAAAAGGAGAAGTTTGTGTTGTTCTGAGAAAGAGTTGATGTTGCTGTTGTTGTAAAGAAGAAGATTGTGATGATGAAGATGAAGAAGATGGTGGTGGTGGTGGTGGTTCTTAAGAACATGGTGTTTTTGTTGTAAGATTGAAGATGAATGTGGGAAAATAGAGAAAGTGTGAAAGTGGTGATGGGATTTAAATAAGGAATGGGTGGGAATGTGGGAACATAACGGTTGTGCAAAGTTGCAAAGTGGGAAAGTGGAAAAGAACAACTAAGAAAATAACAACTTAGGTTGTTATTATGTCACAAAAGTTATATGTTCATTAGAAAAGGATTGAGGATTGTGGGCAAAAATTTAGTTACCTAATTATCTAGATATTAGTGAGATTATTATGAACGTGTGATGTTTTTTCGGATCATTCATTAATAATTTACTTTGAATTAAAAAATTTGAATATATGTGACAAAAACTAATAGAGATGGTGGATTATGAGAAGTTTGGGATTACTTTAACATTTTTGAAGTAAATGAATTAGAAGGTCTGAAAAAAAAGGTATAGAGATGAAGAGTGTTAGTTATGAAAATTTATTCATTAAATAACTCATTTAATTTTTAAAATTGTTCATTATTGATAGATAAGGTTTTGAAATGAAAACATTAAACAAGCCTTTGAATTTTTTTTCTTAAAAAATAGAATATTAAATTTATATAATTATCATAATCAAATAACTGCAGAAGGAATTAATTTTAAGGGTATAGTTAAATGAAATCTTAAAGGTTTCATAAATTTATTTAATTTTTCTTAACTAGTGGGGTATAATCTGAAAGATTAAATTTATATTTAACTTAAAACTATGTAGTCCTATCCCAACTTTTACTACATAGACAACCATTTTTTTTTTTCAATCTACTAAAAAAACAGTTAATAAGGTCTTATTTTGTGTAATAAAACTTTTCATGAATGAGATTGATGAAAAATGAAACTTTGGGGGTTTACATTTCTTGAAACCTTTCTTTTTCATCAAACAGGTAGTGGTCAAAGTATGATAAATATGTAAAGTGACAGAAGCAAAATCCAGCATTTTCCGATGTGAAATCATTGAAATTTGAAACCCATGTGAGTCACTCTGGTTTCTGACCCACCAAGTCCTCAAAGTACAATTCAAAACAAAGCATATTAATGCAAGCCACTTCATGGTGAACAACATAGCCGTTATAAATGTGAGATTCATCATCATTAAAGTAAACAAAAATAAATGCACTCAATCTAAAATTATTTCATCCAAAACAAAGCTTGAAGCTTTGGTTTTCCCATATAAAAAACATTCATAGTTGTATCCCTAATTGAACAATGAGAATGACAATTCAACTATATTGTCTTTGATTTTAAACAAGCTACTTATTCTTTATTTATTGATTATTATCATCTCACAGCTGATCCTGTTGGAAGAGAGAAAAAGGATCAAAGTTGATAAAACCACTCACACCATTTGGGTCAAACATCTCCGCCGCCGGAGGCGGTGGCGGTGGCAGTGGCGGCGGTGGTGGAGGTGGTAGAGGAGGGTGGGGCATTTCCACAGCGTTAAGGGGCATTTCCACAGGGTTAAGCTCAGGCTCAAAAGTAGGCCCAAAAGCAGGCCCATTACTACTACCTCCTTCAATGTGGCGACAACGTTGGAGAAAAGTACTGAGAGGCCCAATGTATTCATCAAAGCCCACATTTTCAATGGCCCATAACAAGTCATCTGCATTCATAATCTTTCTGTACTCACTCTGGCACTTCTCCTTGGCCTTTCTTGTTACATGTGTTATGTAATTTGTAGCACTCTGTTGAATCATCTCTTTGGCTCCATCAGAGACTTTTGCAGTGTTTGGAAGAAATTTTCTCATGATTTTTGTCACATTTGTAATTGGCATTTTGCTCTTATCTCTCCCAATCAAATTAGGGATTTGAACTGCATTAGGGATTTGAACTTCATTTGAGTTTATTGCTGCTGCAGTTTCTGTGTTGGCATAGTTGTTTTCTTGCTCCAATGGATCATTCAACACTTCAAGAAAGAGATTCATCATTGCATTTTAGAACTCAGATCCAAAACTATGAATTAAGGAAATTAATATAATTTATTAAATAACTAGTTAGTAAATATGTGTGGAATTATTTTGTGTACTTTAGAGTAGTGTAAAAATTTAAGGGTATAAGCTTTGCAAATTTTTCTTACCTGCAATTCAACAAATCTCTTGGATTAGTGCAAGGTAGTGGCTAAATAAAAATGGTGCAATTAGTTTGAGAAATTAATTTTTTACTATTTGTATACGTTAATTACAAAATATTACTTACTTTTGTGATATTTTCTTTTTAAGCATTTGTTAAAAAATGGTAAAATAAAATTCATTCAACTATTGTAGATGCATTCTCTTATAAAGGTTCATTATAAGAAAAAAATTGAAATAAAAAGTCTTCAACAAAGACCAACTACACATTGAAATCATGTTTCAAGTGCAAAAGCCAAAGTTATTTATAAATAAAACAAATATATTGGAATAAGAAAAAATATGAAAAAAAAAACTTTCTATCCTTCATGAAAAACAAACTCAATAGTTTATATGTGGCACAATTATGACATTAGATTAACACATAAAGAAAGTACTATAGTTGAATTAGGACTTTATTCAACAGAAGTTTTAAAATAAAATAACACAAACATTACCATTTAATTGATTTTTACTAAAATAATTATGAATTTAGCTTAGCAAAAATGCCCCACTTGATTTTAAATTACTTTGTGTATAGACCATTAGATATAGTTAAACAAATTCTTAAATTTAGAAATTGACCAATGCAAACATTAATTATTTAAATAACTATTCCCTTAATATACATTTACCATCATCACTTCAATACAAAATTTGCAATAATCAAGGTAACATAAATATAAATGTAAGTATACATATATGTTAAAACTAAATAATACAAGACATTGTACATGATTATGACACCAAACTCAAATGAAACTTCAAATCTATATAATTCACACTATAAAAACACTTTTTTTAAAGACTCTCAGAATAAAATTTAAGAAATATCTTATTAATAATTGAAATAATTGGTTGATGCTTATAAAAAAACACCATAAAAAGTATCAAGATGTAACAAAATTTGTAAAATGAGTTGTTTTTGTTTAAATTTCTTCTTATTTTTGGTAGGATAATAATGTCTAAAGAAAACTTTAGTTAAAAAAACAGTTAGACTTCCTTTCTTTACTCAACTTCAAATTAGTTTGGATAAATGTCTAATATAAATATATATATATATATATATATATATATATATATATATATATAATATGACAATGCTAAAGAATGTTAAACATGTATTAAGAAAAGTATCAAACATTGTGACATATTATTACACACTATTCTATAATCTTTAAAATATTAAACAATTATAGAAAAACGTGTTCAAAAAAGTGTGGAACAAAACAATACCCTATACTATTCTAAAGTGATATAAATATAAAAATATCAAACATGTGTCATAAGGTGTTAAAAAGTCTCTATGTTTTATAACTCATAACTTTATCAATATTTTTTTCCCTTTACATTCATATTTACTATTCCTCACAATGACAAATACTTATATATAACAATTTGTAATTAAACAAGACAAATATAAAATTTTCGAAACTCTTGATCAGTTGTTTTTATTATAATTTCATCAACAATTTCCTTCTTTAACATCTCATCTTCTATTCCTCACAACCACAAATAATTATATGCAATAATTTTTTTCATTAAACATCTAAGACTAAAATAAATTTGAAAGGAAAAACCTCTCATTTATCATAGTTTATTTATTTTTATTATTTGAACAACTAATATCAAAAGACAAATCTCCATAACCATTATTTTTAATTTACACTTAATATAGTTTCTTTAAAAGTAGATATTTCAACAAGTTATGTATTTTTTATGTGTTTTAGATAATCCAAAATTATAATATGTTAGAATACTCTTTAAAAAAAAATAACAAAGAGTATATAGTACCATAAGTATACTTTAAGAAAAAAAAATACTTATTTTCTTAAATAGTTTTTCATGAAATACTAAGTTATCTAACCACTAAATAATGTGATAACATCTTAATATATGATCATGTTCTTAATGTTCTTTAATAACCTAACAATAAAATTTAAAACATATATCTCACAATAGTAATTCAAATAATTGGTTAAGTCTCATGAAAATAAGCATCATAAAAATATTACAAGCTCAAGTTTATAGTATAAGTTTTCCATTTCTAATTTCTTCTTACTTTATTAAGATAACAATGTTTAAAAAATGTTTAGTAAAAAGTAAGAGTTTGTTTATGCACTTTAAACATATCCAAATGAGATTGAAACAAACGAGTCTTTGATGTCTTTCAAATACTATTTCTTTAAAAAATAAAGATATTTTAACAAATTATATTTTGGTGTTTTAGATAATCTAAAATTATAAATGTTAGAACACTCTTTAAAAATAAACAAATAAATATAATATATTAAAATAAGTATACTTCAAGAGAAAAATGTTTATTTTCTTAAATAATTTTCCTTTTACAAATTTAACCATTAAATCATATATAACTTATTAATGATCATACTTAAAGTTTCTTAATAACCTCACAAAAATTTTTAAAACATATATATCTCATGATAATTAAAATAACTGGTTATGTCTTATGAAAAGAAGCATCATAAAATGTATTAAAAGCATTAAGTTTATAGTATAAATTGTTTCGGTTTTAATTTCTTCTTACTTTATTAGGATAACAATGTTAGAAAAATGTTTAGCAAAAACAAATTTGTTTATTCTTTTTATACATATTCAAATGAAGTTGAATGAATATCTAATATTTATTTGAATCCTGTGAATGTCAAACACTTGTCAAAAGTATGTTTAAAAGGTGTCAAATAATTACATGATATTTTATAAAAGTTATACTACTTCATTACTCAAAATCTCACCAACTATTTCATTTTCTCACATCTCTTCTATTCCTCGCAATCACAAATAATTATATACAATAATTTCTTTTACCGACAAAAGTTTTACAGTGACCATCGATAATTCGTCGATAATGTTGATTTAACGACAGATTTTGACCATTATCAACAGATTTTGACCGTTGATAATATCAATTTTTCTTATAGTGTAAGATCCAAAAAGATAAATTTCAATAACCATTATTTTTAATGTGACTTAACTCGTTTTTTTTTATATAAATGTATTTAAACAAGTTACAATTTTTGTGTTTGTGTTTAGATAATCAAAATTATAACATGTTAACATATACCCCTTATGAAAAGATAAATTAGTTTAGTTTAAATCAAAAATTACACATATCTCAAGAATAAACTTTTACTTTTATTTTCTTAAATAATTTTTCATAAAATATGAAGTGTACACAAACCTAACCAATAAAACTTTAATGATCATGTACTTAAACTTTTACATAAACTGAAAATATGCAAATACATGCATATTTAATGAACATGAAATTAGATCATTAGAACAAAAAGAGGAATTAGATAATTATTTCCTTAAATTCAACCCAATCCCTTGGTATACGAAAACTATGCTCATCAATAGTAGAAATATATGATAACAAAACTATATAAATTTTGATTGAATATGATGAAAAAAAAAGTATTAGAATGGTATCTTATAAAGGTTATTGCAAACATAGATACATATACATAAAAAAAAAAAAAAAAAAAAAAAAAAAAAAAAAAAGAAAAAAAACTCATATTATTTGTGATAAGAAGTTTTGTTGGTGTGTTGAGAACTTACCAGAACTTGATTTCACATGTTGATCAATGTGAAAGAAGGAACCTCCATGCTCCATAGCCTTTGAAAACACTAAATTTTTTTCTTCCTTAAAAACCACAAAAAAAGGGGTCAGATTTTTGAGGTTCAATGCTTCAATCTGACACCATGGAAGTTCAACTACTGAATATTTATAAGTGCATAGTTATGAGAAACACAGTATTTGGTTGTGTAAAGAGTTACCTTGTAGGTTTTTTATGATTAATGCAATATAAATAATGCTAAATTTATTTTCACCCTAATTTTTTTTTGGTAGAATTTATTATCGGAGTAAATATTTTCATTGATTTAAGATTCAGAAAAAGTAATTAATTAATTCCGTGTATTGTTTCTCAATTAGTATTGTTAAATTAAAGATTAATTGACATACCAAATTTTGACGTGTCTAAATTTGTAAAGTTCTACACGTTTTAATTAAATTAAATTTTATATTTAATGCTCATCTAAGAAAAAAAAGTTTTATTGTTTTTGATGGAGGAATTTGACTGATTTAAAGTGTTGGGATTAATTTTTCTTTTAGAATTAAGTTTTGACTAATTTGACGCATTCAAAGGAATACTGAAAATTTTAATTATATTGAAAGACAAGAAGATAGATAAATAACTTCACTATTTATTGCTTTCAAAGACTATTTATTGTATTTACATATTTTTTATAATTACAATATCTTCTTGTTTTGTTCTACAACGCTTGGAAATATCTTTTTTTTTTCTTTTCTCTAAGATCATAAAAATTATTTCCTTTTTTACCATTGGGGAGAATGGTTAAATGCAACTAATGACTCGACTAATCTTACTTTAACACATAATTTTCTTTTTTTGTGAGAACAAACTGAATGATGAAGGAATTTCTCTTTTGTTTTGTCTGTTTACTTTTGTTAAATCTAAAATAACTTGTTATACATGTTTATCTCTCTATATTACAAAAGAAAAAAAATGAACAATCAAAATAAATATTAAATTTGTCTTTTGGTTCCTAATGAAAAGAAAAGAGAAAAGGCCGACAAAAGTGACACAGGAATAACTTTGAGAAATGTGAATAAAAAAATGAAATAATAAGGTGTTTGGGTTATTTGGAAATATACAGTCCCATTTTTGTTTTTACCATTAAAATAATTTTTTATATTGTATATTCATTTCTAGATAACTACTATGAAACATCATCTTTATTAAATTTTTCATTAAGGATAAAAGTTTGTTAATTTAGAAGATATGTTATCATGGGTGAAGTATGCTCAAGTGAGTTATTTTTCTCGACATAAGTATTTGATAAGTATTAAAAGATTTTCTTATAATAATAATAATAATAAGTATTATTAGTATTGTTAAATTTAATTATTATAATTACCGTACCTTGTTTTGTCCTTCAAAGATTAACACAAGTAAACATGATAAATAAACTTGTTTCGTGGATATTGTCAGATTATGTTCCTCTTTTAATGATTTTAATGGAGAATTTTTATTTTAATTGGGTATGAGTATAAGTATAGAGAATATTCGAGTTTTTCAATTGAATATTGGGATGAGATGTACATACTTGTCTCATTCCTATCTTCATACCCACTATAATATTCATTTCCGTTTAAATTTTTTAAAATACTCACAATCTTTTAAGTAACTTTATATATATATATATATATATATATATATATATATATATATATATATATATATATATATACACACACATATATACACACACTACAACCCTTTCTGTTTTTTGTTTATTTCTTTTAATTGTTTGGTTTGTCATATCATTCACATTCCCAAGATGTTTTTTTATCTCATCACAACTTTTATGCAATTATGTTTAAATGATGTATGCCAATTAATTACTTTTTATGTCTCACATTTTAATACTATTTTTTAATATTTTTATTTATTGTATATTTTTTTTCACATGAGAATGTTTAACACTCTCAATTGAAGTGTTCAATAACATAAACCTTTCATCTACTAGGGATAATATAAGAATAATGTCACCCACTTCAAAAAAAATTATAAATGAAAATTCATTTGAAAAGTATAAAAAAGCTTAGTACTTAGACCATAAAATTTTAATAAAGACTTGAAAATTTTAAATTTATAAGAGAGAAGAAATTTAATTAAACCTAAAAATAAATCACATGAAAAAGAGAAGGAAAAAAACCATACAAATTGTAAAAAAAAATTGTATGACAAAAACTCAAATTCAAATTCTTTGTTCGAGTTTTTATATTATATCTGTGTTGTACCTTCAAAATATATTAATGTACCTTGATTTTAATGTTTTAAAGTATATTAAAAAATATATTTTTTTTTAAGATACAACAAAGAGACAATATAAAAAAAATTAGTAGAGAACTTAAACTCTAAAATCTTATTTTACAAGATTTTGTTAAAATTACTTGATATGTATCGTGTTGCTTTAATGTTTTTCTTAAAATAATCCTAGTAAACTTAAAATGATAATAGTAAACGCAAGAGATTTATAATTAATTTTAATTTAAATGAGAAGTTGCTTACAAGGCGAAACTTAAATTTAGATTAAAAGCGACATTTATAACTAATAAAAATAATTTTATTAATTGTTTCTTTAAATTTATCATTAATCTAAAATTCATATCATGTAAAGTGTCTTTTATATCTTTTTTCATAAAATTTTTTAATCATTTTTTATATTGTTCTCTAGTATTTTTTGTTGGTTGAAGTCATTGACCACTAAAAGAGAAAGAATAAGTCAACTTTTGTATCTTTTTAAACGTCAAATAAATTTAATAAAATTTGATTAAAAGGACTAAATCCAAACATTTCTAAATAAATTGAACTAATGTTTCCAAGATGAACTAATTCTAATTTTTCATGAAGGTTAAGGAACCAAAAGCATATTTACCTTTAATATTTTAATGAGTTCTTTGTTTTTCTCTATCACCTTAATTTGTTTTCTCATGCATATCAACACACATATACATACATATATATCTACTTACCTACCTACATATATACATACATACATACACACATACATACACATACATATTTTTCTCTGGCATCTTTCTTTGGTTGAAGTCATTGACCATTAAAACATAAAAAATGAGTCAACACACACACATTTCTCTGGCATCTTTCTTTGGTTGAAGTCATTGACCATTAAAACATAAAGAATGAGTCAACACACACACACACA
>Ga0214545_1002796_pt1 | contig 33549 bp, 10 predicted proteins | sample CNSS4metaG_FD_160064 | JGI IMG/M metagenome (GOLD analysis project Ga0214545, IMG submission 160064) | Root nodule microbial communities from cowpea collected in UCLA plant growth center, Los Angeles, California, USA - CNSS4 | ecosystem: Host-associated > Plants > Roots > Nodule | place: USA...
GATAACTCTTAAATTTAAAAAAAAAAAAGAAGCAAAATAGTTTTTTTTTTTTTCAAATTACGTTGAACAAAGGTTACACTAACACCGAGGGATGACATAATATTTCATCTGGTTTGTCCACTTGGTGATTCAATCAATACTAAAAAAAGAAAAAGAAAAAAGATTGAAAAGAAAAAAACGATTTGGTTATGATAAGAAAACAACAAAAGGAGAGAAGCAAAAGTTGAAGAAAAAGAATAAAAAGTAAAAACAGAAAAAGAAAGTCAAAAGGTGAATAGTCAAATTGATGCTATATTATTGAAAGAACCTTGTTCCAAATAAATTTGATTCGAAACTTTTTCACCTCAATCAAGTTAACTCTGTTTTATAAAAGTTCCAAAAATAAATTAAACCTTAATATTAATTCATTTCATATAAAAAGATATTATCTTGATTCTCTCTCATGATAATATAATGAAGAACTTAAAAGACTAAAAATATATTTTGATTTCTAACAACACTGAAATTAATATAAAAATTTAGATTTCGTCTTATTTTGTTATATTAAGCCACACATACAAGACTTTCTTTATTGAATCACTCTTTTAAACATCCAAATCTAAGGATACAATATAATGTCACATATTTCTAGTATTACAAAACCTATAAAAATTGTCCACAATAAAATAGTAACAATTTAAAGTGACCAATTCCATGTAGTAAAACCATGTTTGTCTCCAATAGGGATTGATGTATAAAGCAATTGCAGTTGCTAATAATGCTAATGTGTATGACACAATAAAACTCACACAAAAGATATACATGTCCACCAACCTATCATCGTCTCTCTTAGTGTCTAGGTTATTTTGAATGATTTTAAGAGTTGGATGGCAACTCTTTGGCAATGGAGGTCCACAAAGAAACGGATTACCTTCATAGCTACTCTCATCAAATGTGGCAAACTGGTTTGTTCCTTCAGGTATTGAGCCTGATAAGTTGTTGTGCGCCACACTTAATACTTCAAGCGAGGTTAGGATATTGAGCTTAGGAGGAATTTGACCACTCAACTTGTTAAAAGAAAGGTCTAAACTCTCAATTTGCTTCAAATTCGAGAATGAATATGGAATTTGTCCAATCAAATCATTATGAGACAAGTTCAATACTTTGATTCCTTTCAAGATCCCAAGTTCATATGGGATATTCCCTTTCAATTTATTCTGTGATAAGTCAATTCCAGACATATAAGTAAGGATGCGTCCCGTGTAATTATCAAATCTTTTCTTTGAAGTGAAACTTGCATGTTCTTGTTTGAATGATGACGAATTTCCTCCAGATAAGGTTCCAGCAAACTCTTTTAGTGATGGATTAAGGTTCTTACTATCAAAAGCCATTTTTCCCAAACAACGGGGAATTCCTCCAGAAAATTTGTTGTCTGAAAGGTCTAACATGGTTAAATTTATCAACCAACATAACTCCTTAGGTATATCTCCAGTCATGTGATTACCTTTTAACAAGAGAAAATTCAACTTTGTATAACTAAGGTCTTCTATCATTTCTTGAATATTGCTAGATATTTCGTTGTAGCTAAGGTCTAGCATCACTATAGAAGAGTTTCCATTGAACATATTCTTTGATAATCTTGTTAAATGATTATTGTTCAAATGGATAAAGTGAACATAAGAATTTAGAAATGATGGTACAAGACCAACCAAATTATTCTGGGAGAGATCTAAATAATATAGATCTCCATGTTGACCCAATTCTAATGGAATGGATCCTTCAAAATGGTTATTGGACATACGAAGTTCCGATAATGCTGAATTTTTTTTCAAAAGACTTGGAATCTTTCCTACCAAATGATTATTGCTTACATCCAACGAAATGATTGATATGTTAAAAATGTTGCTTGGAAGTTTGCCACTAAACTTATTATCATTCAATGATAAGAACCTCAAATTGGTGGGCATTTCTTTTGATATCTCTCCAGATAGTTGGTTGCTTGAAAGATCTAACTCATCTAATAACTTCATTCGGCCTAACTCACGAGGAATTGAACCTTGAATGTGGTTTCCAGAAATATTTAGATATTGCAAATTTGGAAAAATTGAACTGAAATTCTTACTTGGGATTTCACCAATTATGATATTATCAGAGACGTCAATTCTCTGTAAATTAGGAAGGGGATGCAATGGTAGTTGTATAGCACCATTGAAAGAACAATTTTTAACATGAAGCTCAATCAATTTTGTGTTGTTTTCAAGCAACCATTGAGGAAACAATCCTTCAAATCTACAACCAGTGAAATCTAAGCTGATCAAATTGTTTTGATGTAGAAGAAACTTGGGGAGTGGAAGAGAATCATTTTCGGTTGTTGAAGGCAAACTAAGCACTTGCAATTGAAATTTAGGAATCCAAGTTTGTAGACTAGGTTGTATGTCTAATATGACTTTGTTGCCTTCACCATATATGAACTTGAGGTTTGAATGATTGGTAAATGGTGCAAAAGAAATAGGAACTTCAAATTGATTTTCGGTAAAATCAAAATATTCAAGTGATGCAAGACTGGCAATGTTAGAATCAAATTGTCCACTAAATTGATTTATGGAAAGTTCCAACCTCCAAAGAGATGTCATGTTTAAGAAAGATGAGGGAAGTGATCCCACAAATAGATTCTCCTGTATATTTAATTCTTCAAGACTTTTCAACTTAAACCAATCTGAAATATGAAGTTATGGAAAAGAAAATAGTAATCATCTTGTAAGGATTATAACAAAAAAAAAATATTAAGATTTTTGTAAAACTATAAAATATTTTTGTGCAACTATGTTATGAATAACTTAAAAAAGGCAAGTTAATAATATAATTACCGGCTTGAGGAAGGGTGCCACCTATGTCACAATTTGAAAGAGTCAGAACTTTTAAGGACGTCAAATTTCCAATACTTTTGAAAAATTCATTCTCCATGTTACTATTTCCGTCCAATCTCAAATCTTCTAAGTTACTTAAATCATGAAAATCTGTGCCAGAGAAAAAAAATCTTAATGTAAATTAATTTACTTGGATAATAATATTTTAACTCATTTTTTGACTCACTTTTAACTCACAATTTCAATCACTCTTAGATTATCACATCACATTACTAAAAAAAATTAAAATAAATAATTGAATGGTGATTAGAGTAATGAGTTAAAAATTGGTTAAAAAAAGTTGATAAAAATATCATTATCCGAATTTACCTTGTGAACATAATAAATATTACTACCTTGAGCTAAAATTGTTCCGTTGAAGTTATTGTAAGACATAGAAAGCTTCCTAATAGATGTTGATAAAGCTCGTAATGACTCCCTAAGCTTGTTTCCATCTATCGTATTTCCATCCAAATTAAGGACATGTAGTCTATTTAGACTTTTTGAGCCTGAAAATAAGTAACTTAAATTAACTAAAAATGAAAAAATAAATTTTAATTTAACTAAATGGGACAGAGAAAATAAATGTTTATAAGAAGACAATTATATTTTGTATAAATGTAAATATATGATCTTAGACTAAATAATGGGATTAACAACGTGTTAGTATCATGAATTTTTCTAATTAATAAATATAACGTTCATTCCTGAACAACAAATGCAACTTTTTTAATTTAATTTCCTTAAATACCTTGATGAGATGCTAAAATATGGATATTATTATAGCTTAGATCAAGGTACGCCAAGCTGGTCAAAGTTGACAATCCTGTAAGAGATAAATAAAGAATCAATGAAAAATGAGATATGAAATATCCTTCAAGTTAATATTTTTCTCAACACGTAAAATATAGAAGCATTACAAAACTAGTAAAGTAGAAGCATTATAAAACTAATTTACTTTCAAATAACCAAAAGTATTTCTTTTTTCCAAAAATTAATTAATATTCAACCTCTAAAAGTTGACTTTGTTTAATGGAAGAAATTACTATAAATTCAACTCTGTAACTAACTTACACCATTTTTATAGAATAAAAAGTGAAAGTTATAATTAGAAATAATTTCCAATATGAACGATATCACACAATAGAGTTTCAATGTTTTTACTAAGTATTTAATAAAGAAATTAAGATTTGAAAAATAACCACTAAAAAACGACATTCATCAATATCACAAATTTCAAATGCAAAGAATCTACGAGTAAATCATATTATGGATAAATTTTCGACGGCAATGATCAATAGTTTGTCATAAGTAATTTTTAGATGAATTTTTATCCGTTAATATATGTGGGTAATTCGGCCTCCGATTAGTCCCGCATTCGTATGCAATACTTATCGTGTCTCATATGTAGGTAAATTTACTTTGTTTTATAATACAAATGGAAGTGTGTTCTATAATTTGTGGACTTTTGAAATATTAATTATCTTAAAAATCAAATTAACTATTATATTTTATTACTTGATTGATTAAATATACTTTCTTACATTAGCCTTTTACAACGTTAAATTCATATCAAAGTCGGTTCGAGTCAATTTAAATCAAAGATTGTCCTGTATCGGTTTGGATCGAAGGTTCGCCCGAGTCAAAATTGGTCGTGTTAGTTGAGGCTAATGGTTAACTAAGTCAATTATAGTCAAAGATTAGCTGAAATTGGACTCAGCCAAAAGTTAGCTCGATTGATTTTTGACCAAAGGTCAACCCACGTCGGTGTTGATCGAAAGTAGGCATGTATTTGTCCTAGTCTAAAGTTGACCCGAGTTGACGTTGGTTAACTCGGTCAAAGATGAAAGTCAGCCAAGTTGAACTTGATCAAAGATCAACTTAAATCGTCCATGATTGAAGGTTAACTTGAGTTCTCCCCGTCCGAATGTCTGAACAAGTTGTTCTCGACCACACATCAATCGAGATGATCCAGTCAAAGGATGACCAAGTCGACCCGGCCAAAAGTCAGGCAAGCTAGCCCTGCTAGCCCGACCACAGATAATTAATATATACTATATTAGTTCACTCTATAATGAATGTGTAATGTAAACTACTATAATATAGTTGTATGTAGTACAAAAGTACATGACTCTAAGTATACTAGGAAAATGAGAGAGTAAGTTTTTATTTTACTAGTATTTTGGTTTTTGATATGCATATATCTTTGTACATGTCTTGTTTTGGGAGCATTGTGTATAAGTAGAATTAAATATGTTTTTATTTCCTTAATTTTTAGTAAAAATTGGAATTAGACCATCTTTAAAATTTTGGGTCAATTTAGTCTCCAATTTTAGAAATGCATGAATTTAGTCCTTTTAACCAAATTTTGTTAAGTTTATTTGATGTTTCAAATGTGTTTCATGATAGTATTTGAATGGTTACAATTTGACACATTTTTGATTCAATGTCAGTTGAGAAACGCAATTAAAACGTCAAATAAACTTTAAAAATTGGGTAAAAAGACTACTTTCACACATTTTTAAAAATAAAGAACTAAATTTGTCCAAAATCTTGAAGATTGACTAATTTAAATTTAAACCGAAAGTTGAAAAAAAACATACTTAACCCATATAAGTACGTTGAATATATGTTTTGTATGTAAAAATTATGCGTGTAGTTTTATTTCTTCAATTAGTACGAAGTAAAAGATTTAGGAACATCTCAATTTTATATTTATAATTTATAATATTATGAGATAAAAAGAGAATAAATAACTATGAAGAATAAGAGTTATAAGATTGGTTTATTGATAAAGTTAGTTAGGACGTGTGAGAGGGTTCAATTCCTCTCACTTACACTTGAAAGTTACCTTTGAAATATAAATTATCTGTAAAATAAAGTTAACCACGATTTATTACTTGATTGGTTAAATAGATTTACAATGCATTGTATAAATTTTAAACTCAATAAATAAGTAACTAATTTATATGTGGATTCTAGGATTTGTTTTAATGTTTAGTTGAAATGGTTCTAAAAATAATAAATATTATAGTTTTAATTATCTTAAAAATATAAACTTCTAAATTTCACTATCTGTCTAAACTTTTTTTCTTTATTTTTTTTTTTTTAATTTCTAATTCAATTATTCATCCTTTCTACAATAAAAAGCGGTCTTCTAAAAGATAATAGAAATTTAGATAATTTAGATAATAGATAATTTAAAGTAAGTGTTTTTCCCTCAAATCATAAAGCTCTCTTTCTTAATGTTGTTTACATGAGGAGTACTTTGATCTTGCATGTGAGATTTGAGCCTATTAGGTTAAGCTTTGCTAGTTTAGGTTGATAATTATGTGATTTGTTTGTGAAACAAGCTCTTTAAGAACAAGTTATGATCTTTCTAACTTAGTTAGGTTTTGAAATCTTCCCTTGAGAAGCTAAAATAGAAGCAAGCGAGTTTAACTAATTCACTTTATTTTAAGTTGGAATGTTAGTGTAAGCTAAGAAAATGGGAATTAGTAAATAATAATGGTTTATTGAAGTAATTAAGACCATTTTGTTTTTAATGATAAAGTTGCATTGGTTTATATGAACAAAATAAATTGGTTTGTGGCAGGCATACATTGATATTTTGAATTGAAATAAGATTATTTGGGTTATGAAGTTTGAAAAAGAAAAAGAAGAATGAATGAATAGTTTAACGTTTGTTCTAAACAATTGAATTTGGGACGTGTTAATGATATGAACTATAAAACAAATGTATTTATATTGATTTTTAGAGATATTAGAGTTTATTTTTTAGTTTTGGTCTATTGCATAATCTTAATATTAAGACACTTTGTTTCAGTGAAGTATTTTCGCCCAAGTAAAAATAAGCAAAGAAGACTCAAGATGAACTATTTGGTGTATGTGTGTTAGAGAAAGGGGTGCACTTGAAGTTGAGTTGGAGATAAATTTATTTATTAAGAAAATAGATGACAAACAAATCATGAAATGCGAAGGTAAAGAAGATTTAGATGTAAGTAATCACTGACATAAGATTTCAAAGTCAGTTTTTACCTGTGGTGGTTCTAACGAGTAATTGTTATATAGTCTTGGGTGAAATATACTTAATGTAAGTTTGATTTCTTTTCAAATCATTAGATGTAGTTGGAGATTCTTATACTTAGATGGAAATAATTCAATAGTAAATTTTTGTTACTTCTCTAACATGAAAATGAATGTGATTGTTATGGGATGAGAGTGTGTAAAAAGAATATATTTCTTTTGATATGGATATGGGTGTTTATTATATTAGATTACCTTAGTATATCTGTAATGTGAACTATTATGAACAGACTAAGTATGAAAATAGAGTTCTGAGGACTTTTGTTCTTCTAATATTTTAGTTTTTTATATGTATAAATGTGTACTAGACTTCTGACTTATAACAAATCGTTGAATACTATATTAATTCTGAAATATTAGAATAGAATATCTAAAAAATATTAATGTCTTAAAGTAATTCATAAAAATACTGACCACTTATATTACCCATTCTTATTTATTGTCGCATAATCTAAGAGATTGGAGACGTAAAAGACTACTAAGATATGAAAAAAAAATTGTTGCTCAATCTATTATTTGATCTCAACCATAACCTTTGTAAATTGGTTGGCAGTTTAAATATGTTATAAAAACAAAGTTAACTTATCATACCCACTAAGAATAAGAAACATGCAAGTTGAAATGGAGTCATAGGAATTAAAAACAAAAGTTGTCAAATGTAACCTAGATTATATAAATTTATATAAAATAGAAAGAAAATAGAGAATAATTTACATAATGAATTCAAATTGGTATTAATTTAATTTTATGTGATATAAAAGTATATTTTATCCTTTCTTATGTAGGATATATATGACGCGCCACCTCATAAATAAATAAATAATGGGTTAAATATGTTTTTAGTCTGAAAATTGAAATTAGTTCCTCTTGAAAATCTTGAACCAATCCAATTTAGTTCTTTTATCTTTAGAAATACGAGAATTTAGTCCTTTAAACCAGATTTTTTTAAGTTTATTTATCGTTTCAAACGCGTTTCTTAACTAACATTGAAGCGAACATGTGTCAAACGACGTAAATAAACTAAAATACTATGATAAAATGTATTTGAAACGTCAAATAAACTTACTAAAATTTAATTAAAAAGACTAATTTTTTTTTAAGTTTATTTGACGTTTCAAATACATTTTTCAATTAACATTGAAGCGAACATGTGTCAAACGGTATAAATAAACTAAAATATTATGATGAAATGTATTTGAAATGTCAAATAAACTTATTAAAATTTAGTTAAAAGGACTAAATTCACACATTTACAAAGTTGAAGGATTAAATTGGTTCAAGATTTTCAAGAATGACTAATTTCAATTTTCACTAAAAGTTGAAGGAAGAAAAACATATTTAATCCATACATAATTGATATATTCTTTTGATTAATTTTAAAACTTATATATTATGTTACGTTTATTCTTCTTTCTCAAATGTCTTATTTTTTTTTCAGACCCGGAAACAATTTTATTTAAGATATAAAGACATATTAAATATGAATAATTTTTTTAATAGAGATCAAACATTAATTAGTTGTCTAGGAAACACTAATCATATCCATTGAATATTTAATCTTATTTATTTTTTGTTTATTATTTGATTAGAGGTTGCTTTGAAGAAAAGGGATTGCAAGTAAGAGAAATTATTTATGATTTTTATAGTATCTTAGTGTAGCTGATCTAGACGTGCATGTAACATTACCACAGTATCTTGTTTTATATATGATTGTTTGTGTTTGTATATACTTTAAATGTTTGAATTGAAATGAGATTTGTATAGTTTTGAATGAACCATCCTTAATGTTGTGTGTTAATAGTTTTTGTGTTAGAATATTGCATCTAGGACAAGTGTGTTATAATTTTTTTTTTCACGGATAAAAATATTTTGTAGATAAAATAAAATTATGTATGAACAAATATTTATAGATATTTTTTGGTAGATGATAGACGATTTTTTTTGTAGTGATTAAATATAAAAATAAAGAAGTAAAAATTTATCTTGAACCAATTTGAATTCTTACACTATTATGCAAATGTGCTGAATTATGCAAAGTTATTACACGAACAAAACTCATTGGATAAAATTTAATTAATTAAAAACCTAATTTGGTGATAAATTTTAATTAATTAAAAACCTAATTTGGTCCGCAGGCTTATTTTCCTTGGGTCAAATTCAATTAATTGAATATCTTAGAGCTTTGGTAACCAGGAAAGCCACTCCTCATTTGAAAAATTGTTTTGTTGAAACTCCCAAAAATTTTCGTCGGACAAATAGGTTTTTGGCAGATGAAAAAGTTTTTTTTTTCTACGCGAGCAAGTTTTAATATACTATTTTTCGGTTAGCAAGGCAATGTTTTAAATTTTTGACAAAAATGTTTATAAATGTCAAAATTTGTTTGTATGATTAATTAAGAGTTAAATATGTTTTTAGTCCTTTAACTTCTAATAACAATTGAAATTAGTCTCTTTTTCAAAAATTTATACCAATTTAGTCCTTCATCTTTAATAAATGAGTGAATTTAGTCATTTTAACCAAATTTTGTTAAGTTGATTTGACATTTTAAACACATTTCTAAGTAAACATTGAAGTGAGGATGAGTTAAATGATGTAAACAATTCAAATATTATCATGAAATGCCTTTAAAATGTCAAATAAACTTTAAAAAATGTGGTTAAAAGGACTAAATACATGTCTTTCCAAAGTTAAGAGACTAAATTAGTCTAAAGTTTTGAGGAGGGAGTATTTCCAATTTCTACCGAGAGTGAAGGGACCAAAAACATATTTAATTCATTAATTAAATTGTTGTTTTTGATAAAATCAATCACTTTATTATTATTATTAACAACATAACTGACTATATAGAATTTATAATGGATTATAAGTATATTTTATTCTTAATGCCCGCATGTTAATAGGGTGAGTACAGGTATCATAATATTCATACTCGTGGATACCCGTATCCGCTATACTTTAATTTAAATAAAAAAATGTCATTAAAATATTAATTTTGAATGAGTTATTTTTTATCAATTAGTTTTAAAAAATTTTCATTTTTTTATAAATTATCATTCAACACTATTTAATTATGAAATTTATGAATGTTATACATTATATTTATATTTAAATTTATAGTTAAAATATGTTGTTAAATATTAATTTTTTTTTAAATACTTTCTATCTTTTCCGATGACATTCCTTATTAGTCATAATATCATTATCCTTATATTAATTGTAAATATTAGAATATAATATATCTGAGCATATTTTATTGAATTTTCTAATAAAGTAATGGATAAAAATACTGACCGCTTATATCTAGCGTGCTTTCTAATTGATTGTTGCTTAAATCAAGAAATTGGAGATGTGGAAGGTCACTGAGAGATGAAAGAGATTTGTTGCTCAAACTGTTGTACTCGAGGTGTAGTTCTTGTAAATTGGTTGGCCATTTAAATGTATCATTCTCTGATAAAAACAAATTTGTAAGAATCAACTTATCAGTACTCACTAATTACAAATCATTAAATTAATTATGATTTGTAATTGACTGTGTAAATATTTACTGGACTCCTGATTAAATCATTATCTATAACAAATCGCTGAATACTATATTAATTCTAAAATATTATAATATAATATCTTAAAATATTTTTTTAATGTTTGAATAATATAAATAATAAAAATACTCACCGCTTATATCTGGCGATCCTTGTAATTGATTGAAGCTTAAATCAAGATATTGGAGATGTGGAAGGCCATTCAGAGATGAAAGAGATTTGTTGCTCAATCTATTATACTCGAGATGTAGTTCTTGTAAATTGGTTGGCCATTTAAATGTGTTATTCTCTGATAAAAATAAGATCAAAAGCATAACTTATCCGTACTCACTAATTAAGAATAAGGAGATGCATATGTGTTGGATTAAAAACAAATTTGTAAGAATCAACTTATCAGTATTCACTAATTACAAATCAATAAATTAATTATGATTAATTGATTGTGTAAATATTTATTGGATTCCTGAATAAATAATTATTCATAACAAAACGTTGAATACTATATTAATTCTAAAATATTATAATATAATATCTAAAAAAAATTGAATGTTTGAATAGAATAAATAATAAAAATACTTACCGTTTATATCTGGCGCTCCTTCTAATTGATTGTTGCTTAAATAAAGAAATTGGAGATGTGGAAGATCAGTATGATATAAAAGAGATTTGCTAGTCAATTTGTTATTCTGGAGGTGTAGTTCTTGTAAATTGGTTGGCCATTTAAATGTCTCATTATCTGATTAAAAACAAATTTATAAAAATCAACTTATCAGTATGCACCATAAATAAGAAACTGCATATAGGAATGGAGTCATAAGAATATAAAACGAAGCTAAAATTTAACTCAAATGGTATGTCACAATGTAACTTAGATTATTATAATATATGAAAATATTATTTTAATGTTCAAATAAAATAAACAATAAAAATACGGACCGCATATATCTAGCTCTCTAATTGATTGTCGCATCAATGGTAGGACTTGGGAAGAAAAGGGGGGAAGGGTTTAATGTTTCTTGTAATCACTATTTTACCAAATAAAATCTGTATATTTTTATTTATTTTTTTCCTTTACCAAAATACAATAAAGTTCATTACTAATTCATACCAGCTATAAGAATATTTGTGTATATCAAAATATACGTATCAATGATGTCATTACTATTTATTCAATATTTAATATCATTATATATTATTTTTAATGTGTCATATGTAAATTGCAATATTAAATCTTTATTTGTAATTTTTTAAAATTCAACAAAGTATGGATCATATATTCTAAAAAGAATTCAAAAAACTTTATAGGAAGAAGAAAATTATGATTTGTATTTGTTACGTCTATTTAAATTCAGTTGTTGCGTATTGTTTTTGTTATTTGTATACATATTAACAAAAATATTTAATTCTTATAAGCACAACCTTAACTTGAATCTTTCTCAATTTAAGAAAATTTCGATGATATAGATTTATGATTCTGTCTTTTTAACAACATACGTATACACACAGGCACCTGCACATAAATTCACTTACCCACGCCCACACACTCACATTATCAATTTACAAATATTAAATATTAATAACTTTTGTCATAATATAAATATTTTAAAAATATAGACACATATGCGACATCTATTTTCTGCTAATATGTTGAACTATATTAATCAAACATAATATGCCGGAAGTATAATCATATTGAATATAATTGAAATCATAAAATATCTATAGTAAATCATAGAAAATAAAATAAATGAATTTAATTATCATTTTTGAAGAAAGAAGAAAGTACAATGATATTTAAAGTCAGGAGATAGTATAATAATTTGTGTTTATGCATGTTTTCAATAAACAACAAATATTTGGCCAAAAAAAAAAACAATCACATTGATGTGTTCAAATATAATAAAAATTGATAATATGAATATCATATTCAAGTGAGAGAGTAAAAGGATGAATATGAATTTCATATGCAATTAACAAATGTCAAGACAACACCAATGAAACATGATTCCAACCTTGTATACATAATGGATTGACACTACCTTTAAACCAAAATTTTAAGACAATAGGTTTATGGATCTTCATCCTTCTATGATATTCAACTTTCTCACTTCTACTCAATGTAGTGGTAGCAAAATGGGTCAGTCTAGCTCATCAAGCTAAAATGGCCAATAATCATAACCTGCCATACAAGACAGGCTAACGGGTCGGACCGGGCTTACCTGTTTCTTTTTTTTTTGTCTTTTTTTTTTTAATTTGCTTTCAATTTTTTTTTTAATTTTTTGTTTGTATATACATATAAATGAATATTAAAAACATATATAATCATATAAAATATTTTTTAAACTTTTAATTGATTAGTTAATATTTTTAATTAGATAAATTAAAATAATTATTACATTTACATAAGTTACTTTATTATAACTAATAATTGAAACTTAATTTGTAAGTATTAATGATTTAAAACACAATACTATTATAAATCTTTAAACAATATAATATAAAAAAAATAATCTTTTTTTATTATTTTTATTTTTAATGTATTAAAAAAATGAGTAAGCTAACGGGTTGAAATCTTCAACCAAACTCGTCCCTTTTAACATGGATTGAAGGGTTGACTCATTGGATCCAACCCTATTTTGCCACAACTAATTCAACGTAAGATTTAGACTCACACTTAAACATCTAATACTAGCATGATTTAAACTTCTACCCTATTATAAAACTTATTAAACTAAAATCTTGAATATTATCAACCAAAATGAAGGGATTTAATTTCTACTTTATCTTTTATTGAATGAATAAGAATTTAGAATTTATTCAATCTTAGTGTGTGTATGTAACCTTTGATATATATTTTTTCTTTATGTAATCATCGTACTTTAAATTATATTTAAAACGAGGAAATAGTGTAAAAATGTGTTTAATCTAATCGAATAAATTATTATAGATGATTTTAGTTTATGTATTTTTTTTTTGTGTTTAACTCAACAAAACAATATAAGTTATATTAATTACTTTGACTTTTAAAAGTGAAATATAATAAATCATAAAAAATAAAAACTACTTTAACATTATTAAAATAATTTAAAAATTATATTTTAGTTTATCTTTTTTTTCGGTTATTAAATATACTAAATCACTAAAAACAAAATTTACTCATATTTAACATTATTAAAATAATTTAAAATTTATATTTTAGTTTACCATATATAGTTTTGTTATTAATTGTAATTGAGTGTTATTTAAAAAGAAAATTCAAAATAGCGATTACTCTTAAAAAAGGTTAATTAACAATAAGAACTAAAATAAAAATATGAATTGTGTACACAGTGAAAAATTCTTTTTATATAAAATTATAAATATCAATTATAAAATATTAGAATATAATGATCGATCAATATACTGACTGCTTGTATCCAGCGACCCTTGTAATTGATTGTAGCTTAAATCAAGAAATTGGAGATGTGGAAGGTCCCTCAGAGATGAAACAGATCGGTCACTCAAACTGTTTCCACACAGGTCTAGCTTTTGTAAATTGGTTGGCCATTTAAATGTGTCATTCTCTGATAAAAACAAATTTGAAAGCATCAATCAGTACTCACCATGAATAAGGCTTAGATGTTGTAAATTGATCGGCCATTTAAATTGAAAGATACTGACTGTTTATATCTAACGCTCCTTCTAACTGATTGTAGCTTAAATCAAGAAATTGGAGACGTGGAAGGCCACTCAGAGATGAAAGAAATCTGTTGTTCAATCTGTTTAAACTCAGGTCTAGGTGTTGTAAATTGGTTGGCCATTTAAATGTCTCATTCTCTGATAAGAAAAAAAAAAAGGAAAGCATGAGTCTATTTGCTAATTAAGAATAAGGAGGATGCATATGCATATGTTGAAATGGAGTGATATCTACTTTAAATAAAATACTATCAAATATTAATCACAACCCAACCTTTCAAAGGCCTCAACACACTCTCATGAGACTCGTTCAAGTCGTTCCCCTCCAAGTGAAGCTCCTCCAAAGAACTTAAGTTTGAAATATCTAACCATATACATATTCCGATTATAGAGAGTTGGATATATTTTATAATAAAAAACAAACAAATGATGAAGATTTCGATAATATGAAAAGTATATAGGGGCATACTATAAATTGATCTCCAACTCAATTGATTGTATATTAAATTTAAAGAGTTGAGGGATGAGAATCCAATAAGAGCAGAGCCAATATCAATGTGGTTGAAGTTGTTGAAGGACAAGTCAAGAACCTCAAGATTCTTGAATGATGAGCAAAAAGCTGCAAAGAATATATTTTCCATTAATTAACAACTACTTAGCTTTATTAATCAAATGGAAAAGTTACCTTGAAAGTGAAGATCCGAGTCCAATAGATTTCCAGCCAAATAGAGTTCCTTTAAAGATGTGAATCCCTCGAGGGATGCCAAGATGTCATTGGTCAAATGGTTCCCACTTATGTCAAGAACCTCCAGATTACTACGCAGCTTTGGTGACACACTTTCAAAAACTTACATATATGCACCAAAAAAGTTGTGAAAGAAGCCAACAAATGTGAAAAAAATATAGTATAAGAAAATTAGAAGACCTTCATGCTAATCATAAGTATTATTGTTGTGATTTTTTAAAAGACAAGAAAAAGAAATAGCTAATAATCTCACCGTGTTTAAATGAAAAAGTATTGAACATGTTGTCCCTTAAATAAAGAGACTTAAGAGATGGAAGGCCCTCCAGACAAGATAGAATGCCGACAGTAGTATCCAGATTGTTATAACTCATGTCAAGGATCTCCAGATTTGGCAACTCTGGAAAGTATGTAAAATAAAGTTTAAATAATAAGTACTCCTTTCAACATAACATGGAGATTCTTAGTTTTGAGTAAGTACAGAGTAATGAAGTTTTATTGAATAATACCTTCAGCCTCCACACAACCAACTATATTACCATCTGACAAGTGGAGTTCCTTCAAATCTTTAAAAACAGAAAAATCAGAGTAATTTATATATTGTTCGATGTCAGAATCCCACCGGCCATAAGAAAGATGGAGTTGCGCCACTCTGCCTGTGGAGGAGTTGCAGTACACTCCTCCCCATTCACAGCAATCCTTGTGGACATTCCAAGTGAAATAAGGAAAACGGGAATATAGGCCCAGAAGTGCTTCTCTCTCATCCTTCCAACATCCTTCACAACAGTACACAGCTTCCAATAAAAGGAAAATCAGGAAACTCAATCTCACACCACTCTTCATTCTTCTCTTCATTGCATCAACAACTTCCTCTCCATCCCTTAAATACAACTTCATTTTTCTCCTTTTATTTTAATTTAAGAGTCTTGATATTTCATTCACATCAAAACTATTCATTTATTCTTAATTTTAATTACATAAATGTTTATATATCAACCAAATTTTTAATAATTATTAAAACATACAAACACTAACAAAGCATAGAAGAATAACTTTGACGTCAACCAACAGGCCAAAACCAGTGAAACCAAAAAACTGACATACCTCTACTATTTTGTTAAAATAAGTCAAATGAGTTACTAATTAACTTCTCTTACTAAACACACATCAATTAATGCATCACTTATATCTACTTTGATAAAAAAAATTCTTAATCACAAAAATTTATGAAATTCAAGTGTCGCTACCGAATGCTAACAAAATACTTGTCAATCTTGTTGGAACCATTAAATTTTTTGAATTTCTTGAACTGAACGACATGTTATACATTCCTTCGTTCTCTATCAATCTTATTTTTATAAGCAATGAGTTAGTGTTACTCTTTTTCATTTTTCAAATTATTTTCTCAATAACAAAAATTCAAAGACCGGATGATATTGTCGAGAGAGTGAAAATATATTATGACTTTTAATTAGATGATGTTGAGACTGACAATACACATAACAAAATGATCTTTTAATTGCATTAACTTTTTATTAGATTTAGATTTAATTTCAACTTAATCCATTTATCTAAAAAATAACAAGTGGTACGATGGATAAATTTAGAAAAAATATGATCCATATAATTTTACAATTTTATTGTATCACGATCATGGATATTTGAATTGAAAACAAAAGAATAATGAGGAGAACAATAACTCAACATTAAGTATTGGAAAAAATAGCAATAAATCGTAATTTATTAGAGTGGTGGTGATGAATCTAGATTGGAATATGGCTTGGATAATACTAATAAATGGTCCCACAAATCAAGTTGCGCAACAAGAGATTTCTAATGGAATCACCACTTCACCCCAACATTTAATTAAGAAATTTACTATGCTTTAAATTTTATCAACTAGGTATGTATAAACATGTAAGTATGTTTAAGTATTATTAAGTTAAGCAAAAAAGTTTAATGGGATGAATTAAAATTAATAATGTTAAATTATTTAATTATTAAAATTTAATTTACAAGCGTTTATTATTTAATTTTTTTAATAATAAATTTATATAATTTTTCCTGTCTCTAATTTTTTCTTAAGAATATATTTTACTCTCTTTTTTTTCTTTCGATTACTAACAAAAATTACCATTTTACATTGATTTTTTTAAGACCCTTATAAAGAAAAAAACATTTTCTAAAAAAGTTTAATATCAAAAGAAAATTGATAACTGATTTTAAGGATAGAAAATTAGCAAATATGTCCGAACCAACTTAACATGTTTTCTCTAAAGAACAGAACTGATTTTTCTACGAACAGAATATAAAATAAAAACTATTTGAGGTGTTAAAAGTAAAAAAATAAAAATAAAAATCGAAGAAAAAACATGACACGAATTTCGGAAATTATAATATGTTTAAAAGTTATTGTATTTGTTTATTTGTGAAGTGACGCAGAAATAAATGAGGAGGAGTTGACTTGAGGTCAACCAACCGGGACACCAAAATTTATGGCAGCCACCAAGAAAATCCGTAGCCAATCCATGTTACATTTATTTCCTACTACACTTCCTCGGAGAAATTATATTCATATAATAATTCTTTCTATAAGTATTTCTGCAGTAAAGATGAAGAATTTGTTTTTTAATTATACATTATGTGTTTCACTAATATTATGTGTTTCACTAAATAATTAGTTTTATCTTTTCTTCTATTTGAAAATTACAGCTTCATTTATTTATCCTTATTTAATTTAAAATAAAATCATAATAGTTTCATATGTTAGAATTTTTTCATTATTTAATGATGATTTTGTTTTTGTGTATTTTTTTTAACTCCAAAGCACCTTTAGTAGCCTTCTTAATTTACGTATGTTTACTAAGAAATAAAATCATAATAGTTAATAAAGTTGATGATGTTGTTTAATTCTTTAGTGATGTGTGAACGTAACAAAAGCGTGTTTGACTTTGGATCTGCTGTCATAAATGGTTTAGACTTTCAGTCACTCATCCAAATTGCCGTATTAGAATTTCAATATACCATATTTATTGTTTGACACTTCACAACTCACTTATCATAATAGTATCATAATAGTATAAGGAAAATGTTGGGCACCAATTAAGGAATATCATTTTTATATTAAAATTTGAAATGATTAATTACAGTATGTAAAATAGTATAAATGTATATAATAAATTTTATAAAGATAATTTTTTTTTTAAATTTTTAGACAACTTTTTAATATAAAATAAAGATTTTGAAATTTTAAAGATCTTTACTAAAAAACAAAAAGAAATTCAATAAAATCTCAAATTGACACTTTAATTTATTTTTTTGTAAAATTTTTAGATATTTAACCCTATTTCTTTTTGTTGGTTTTTTGTTAATTTAAATTTTTTTAATTTTTGTAAAATTTTTAAATATTTAACATTATGTTTTTTGTTGGTTTTTCTGCTAATTTAAACTTTCTTATGTTTAATTATATTTACTTTTTAGTAATATTAAAATGTTGTTATTGTATTATTTAATTGGTTTTTAACTTTTATTTTTGAACATTAAATAAAATATTAAATAAATATGTATAATATTTATGGACATTTTTGTCTTTTAAATAAAATAAATGTATTGTTAACTAATTAAATAACTAAATAACACTTTTTAATATGTTAAGATATTTCGATTAATAAATTTACTAAGCGATTGTGAATAAATTATTTTTAAAAGAAACTTCTCACGTGGCTTTAGTTATATTTTAATCAATATTTAAGATATTTTTTGAAAAACAAAAGTAGGCATATTAATAGATTATGAAGTGTATATTAAATTGTTCGTGAATTAATATAATATAGGCCATGTAATATGTTTAAGACATATTACATCTATTATCAACCAACCGATCTAATATTTTTAATCAAATAAGTAAAAAATATCTTTGAGTATATTATAATGATTATGATATTAACTAGTCTAATGTTTGTATGAATTTAAGAAAAAAGGAAAAAATAACATATATAAGATCGATTATGACATTAATCAATCTAATATACCACTTAGTGTTATAATCGATAAAATATATACTATTTTTTTTTAAGTTCAATTTAAAATTGCAAGAAACCCAAATAGACAAAATTGGTTTATAATTCAAATCCACCAATGGATTTTACCAAACTTTGTCTTAAATCATAAAGACAATACTAATACTAAATAAACAGTAAAAGAAAGATACATATAAACTATTATTTTCGCTGTAAAACTATTATTTTCGCTGTAAAAACTAATTTAAGAAATTAGCTAAAAGTGACTACGAGTCCAAAAATACTAGTTTTATATTTTGTAACATTAGTTTCCTTAATAACACTTAGTTAATTCATTGTAATATGAATGTAGTCTTTGTAGCAACAAACTATTCAAAATTTACAAATACATTAATTAAGTCTTATTTTAATTGAAACTCATTAAGGATACAAAAGAAAACACCCTTAATTCAAGAGAGTGAATAGGTGTTGCACTTACAAAAAGAGAGGTGATGATGAATTTTAATTGCATTAACTTTTTATTAAATTTAAGTTTTACTTGAACTTAATCCATTTATCAAAACCGACGAGTAAGTTATGCAATGAATAATTTAGAAAAAATAACAATCCATCCATTTTTACATAGGAAAATAATTTTTTGACTACTAAATTTTGACAACTTTTTTTTATAATCTTATGTGTCATTTTCTAAATAGTTTCCCATTTTTACATTTTCTCATTCTCAATATTCCAAAATCACTTAAAAGATGACACATCATGTTGTAAGAGAAAGTTGTCAAAATTTAGTAATCAAAAATATTATTGTCTTTTTACATATTTGTTCAATAATCTATCGATTTTATTGTATCACGATCAGATTCGAATCGAAAATATTACATAAAATCACAAAATTTTAAAATTTTACAAGATAAATTTTATTTTTTACTAAAATGTTTATTATTAAAAACAAAAGAGTAGTGAGGAGAACAATAACTCAACGTGTATAGTACTTATAGTACATGGAGAAATAGCAAGAAATCGCAATTTATTAGAGTGGTGGTGATGAATCTAGATTGGAATGACATAAATGGACGTAGATCTCACTAGATGGAGGTTAAGAATGAGCATGGATTAAATTTTGAAAGATCCGATCCAGAGTCAAATTTAAGATTTTAGATTCGAATTTATTTTTTATACTAGTTTAGAATTTTTTAAAATTTAGATCCAGATCAAGTTGTAAATCCAATCCAAAATCAAATTCGAAATTCAATCCATTTTTAATAAAACTTAATTTTTTTTATAAATTTAATTTTAATTTTAAATCTACAGTTTTAAAAATAAAATAATTATTTCATCTAATACTTAATATCTAAAAAATTTAAATAATTTATAAAATTATAAAAAATATAATAATATTATAATATATTAATATTAATGATTAAAAATAATATATTATATAAATTCTTAGCATTAAAAAAACTAAAATCATATACTATCCATATAAATCCCATAAACCAAATTCAAGCTAAAACAAAATCATAAGCAAATTTAAGTTCTTCACGGAAAACAAAAAACAGTTCACTTAATAAGAATTCTAATTCAAATTTTAAATCCACATCCAAAAGTTATAAATCCAAATTCATTTTTTTATAAAATAATCTAAATTGAAATTCTACATCCATATCTTTTAATAAAAGTTAGTTTTATTAAAAATTTAAATAACATATAAAATATTATAAAAATATACTTCATAATTTGATAATGTCAAAGACTAAATATAATATATTATATAAATTCTTAATATTAAAAAAATACAACCATCTTTCGAATATAATATCCAAAAAAGAATAAAATAATTTAAATACTTACATAATATCTACTTTGAATTAAAAAATTATTAAATTAAAACTAATTATCATATTCAATTATATATATATATATATATATATATATATATATATATATATATATATATATATATATATATATATATATATATATATCACTGCATAGTTATAGTCACATACATCGTAAAAGAGCAAAAGCTTGCGTCTGTTTAACTAACGGAATTTACATGAATCCAAATTGCACTATTTTAATATTACGTACCCATTCATTTCGAAAACAAGAACAGAAAGCAACGCTGCCTGACAATTAAGATTGAAATTTGAATTTTCCAACTTTTAAAATCCATAGAAATAAAATGAAAATCCGATCTGAAAAATAGATTAAAATATAAATCAAACCAGAAAATAGATTTTTAATGAAAAACAGATATAAGGGAATTAATTTTTAATGAATCAAAACAAAACAAAAAATTAGAGCAGTTTGATAAAACCATATTTTTTGCTCACCCTAGTGGAGGTAATTAATGTGGTTTGAATAAAATCACCACTTCACTCCAACATTTAATTAAGAAATTTACCATGTTTTAAATTTTATCAACTAAATATGTAAGTATTTTTAAGTCATATCAAGTTGAGTAAAAACTTTTAATGGGATGAATTACAATTATTAAATGGTTAATTATTTAATTATTAAAATTTAATTTACAAGCGTTATTTATTTAATTTTTTAATAATTAATTTATATAATTTTTCCTGTCTCTAAATTTTCTTAGAATATATTTTGTTTAATTTTCTTTCGATTACAAATAAAAATCACCATTTTACATTGATATTTTTGATATGAAATACAAGAAAAACATTTGCTAAAAAAATTTAACATCAAAAGAAAATTGAAAAATTATTTTAAGGATAGAAAATCAACAAATATGTCCGAAACAACTTGACATGTTTTTTTTTTTTATAAAGAACAGAACTATTTGTCTTAGGAATGGAATATAAAATAAAATCTATTTGAGGAGTTGAAAGTAAAAAAAAAAAATGAATCGCAAATAAGAACATCAAAAAAATTTCAGAAATTAGAATATATGTAAAAGTTAACTGTATTTGTTTATTTGTGAGTCATGCAGAAATAAATGACGACGAGTTGACTTGAGGTCAACCGGGAGACCAATTATGGCAGCCACCGAGAAAATCCGTAGCCAATCCATGTTAGGCTTATTTGCTTCTCCACTTCCTCGGAGAAATTATATGCATATAGTAATTCTTTTCTATAAGTATTTCTGAAGTGAAGATGAAGAATTTCTTTTAAATATACATTATTTTTTTCACTAAATAATATTTTTATAATTTCTTCTCATATGAAAAATACCTTTTCATTTATTTAGCCTTATTTAATTTAAAATAAAATCCTAATAGTTTCAACTGTTCCTTTTATAAAATCCTTATTAGTTTGATAATGTTTCATTATTTAATGATGACTGTGTTTTGTGCAAATTTTTTGTAATTTGAAAGTACCTTTCAGAACCCTTCATATAATTTTTGTATGTTTATTAAAAAGTAAAATCATAATTGTTTATAATGTTGTTAAATTCTTTAGTCATTTCACTATGTGGAAGGTCTGAACTTAACAAAAGCGTATTTGATTATTGGCATCTGCCGTCACAAATGGTTCAGACTTTTAGTCACCCATATCCAAGGTCAACAAATAGAAGTATTTAATTAAAATATTAATTTTGTTAGTTATAAAGTGGGTGTTTTTAACTTTACCGGTGCCAAATATCACCCTCCTATTCATAGCTTATTTTTAGATTAATTACGGTAAACATTAGCTTACAAGGCTGTATTTCTTCTAAATCTTCAAAAAAATTTCGGATTAACAATTTTATGTTTTCAGTAAAATTATGTAAAATTATTTGACTTTATATTATATATATATATATATATATATATATATATATATATATATAAAGAGAGAGAGAAAATATATAAATAAAAAAAAAATATAATTACTTATTTGGTCTTCCAATATTTTTTAATTTGTTTAATTTGGTTTTTGAATTTTTGATACTGTAATTATAATAATTTTCAACACTCATAATATTTCATGCTGTAATTATATGATTTCTAATAGTCCATATTATTACAATATCACTTTTAAAATTTCATAAGTTCGCATCCCAATTAAATCTTCATCAAACTCTCTCAAGATGTAAACTTAAACGAATGTCTACTATAGACTACCCTGAATTATACGCGTTGTTATTTCATATTAAATAACTAAATAACATTTTTTAATATGTTAATATATTTCAATTATTAAATTTACCAAGCAATTATGAACAAAGCACTTGTAAAAGAAACTTCTCACATGGCTCTAGTTTTATTTCAATCAATATTTAAGATATCTTTTGGACACATTTATTTATACACATTTTTTAAGTGAGAAAAATAAGAAGAAAAAAGTTAAAATTATTTATTTATTTATTTATAAAAGTGCTTACAAGAACCAATAAAATGCACTATACAATGACAAAATATCAGGGAGCATAAATTGAATCTTACCCAATCGCCGGACCTTCAGGATGGATACTCCTCTAGTCTTCAGCTAGGATACATCATCATAGTGTAGGTGGATTGGACATTTTGAGGGCTACCTGCGGAGAAAGCTCCAAAGATCAAGTCAACTAAAGCTTTCTCAAGTCAAATCACAAATTAGTGGATTAATGAATTGTGTGCCTTTAGTTGTTGGGGTCCACATGTATTTATAGAGTTATTAATTATGGTTGGCCCTATTTTATGGGTTGGGCCTTTCTTTACTGTGTTGGGCCACCGTTTGGGTTGTATGGACCTAGTCGAAGCCCAAAGACAAAGTTTGTGAGTTGATGTCAGAAGTTTGCCTATTATCTAAGTTTGAAGTGGGCGGCACATACTCATGCGTTGTTTGAAGTATGCGGCTATAGCCGCAATGTATGCATTGTGTTTTTATGTATTTAGTTAATATCTCTATTTTGTGCTATTATATGTTGGTGGTTGAGACCAGGTGGATAGCAAAGTCGACCCAATCCGCCTAGTATAGTGCATAAGTCATGATTGATGTTACTTTCTTTTAAAAGAATCTAAATAGAGATTGCATATTATTATCGAAGAAAATGTTATAAAGAACATGTCGTAGTTAAAATTTTTTGGTAGACATGTCTCTCCATAACACAATGACACACTACAAAAATAATTAATTTTATTTGGATTTCATTAGTAGAAGTTATAATAACCTCATTAAAAACCAAACATAAAAGAGGTTTTAAAACCCCCCATGTAATTATCAAAGGCTTTTCAAGAAACTCAAGTAAAGTTTATCGATTAAAATTTTTTCATATTTATTCTTTGTTTTTCTCTTTAATTTGGCAACCGATGTCTTTCGAGAAAAACTTTTTGTTTTCCTCTTCTCTTATGAAATATAATGGAGGGGTTGGTTCAATATGTTCAAGTTTTAGAATTTTATTCACTTGTTTGGAATATTTTTGGTATTAAAATTGTGTTTCTTGTAATACAAAATGTCTCCATGTAAGAAGTTAATATCTTACATTTATTCAATTAAGTTCAGTTCATATATGTTTGAAATGTCATGAATTTATTGATTAAAGCTAGGTTTCATTTAAATTAGAAATATATGAAATTAAGGTTTATTTGTTATATACATATTTTAACTTGAATTAGAAACACTTGCATGATTTAATTTATTGAATAACTCTGAAATAAATATCCTAGGGATACATGGTGGTACATGTTACATATTCCTCACATTACAAAACCTACAAAAATTGTCCGCAATAAAGTAGTAACAATTTAAACTGAACAATTTCATGTAGTAAAACCATGCTTTCCTCCAGTAAGGATTGACGTATAAAGCTCCAATGGTTGCTAACAACGCTAATGTGTATGATACAACAAAGCTCACATAGAATACATACATGTCCACCAAACTAATGTTATCTTTATCAGTACTTAAGTCCTTTGGAAAAATTGTAGAAGATGGATCACAACTCTTTAGTAGTGGAGGTTCACAAAGGAATGGGTTATCCTCCTAGCTTCTTTTATTAAATGTGGCAAATTGGTTCGTCCGTTCAGGTATTGGGCCAGATAAGTTGTTGTGTGCCACACTTAATACTTCAAGTGAGGTTAGGATATTGAGCTTAGAAGGAATTTGACCACTTAACTTGTTAAAAGAAAGATCTAGACTCTCTGTTTGCACCAAATTTGAGAAAGAATATGGAATTTGTCCCGTCAAATCATTGTGAGACAAGTTCAAAGCTCGAATTCTTGTAAAGTTTCCAAGCTCGTGTGGAATATACAGTTTATTTAGGGATAAATTAATTCCAGACATGTAACCAAGGATGCTTCCGATGTAATAATAGGTACTTCTCTTTGAAGTGAAACTCGCTTTCTCTTTCTTATGCTCCGATGATGGTAATGGTGTTTGACTTGTATATTCTTCATCAATGAAAAGCTTCCCTTTGATGCTTTTAATAATGGATCAAGGTTCTTATTATCAAAAGACATAGTTCCTAAGCAATGGGGAATCTCACCAGAAAATTTATTGTCTAAAAGATCCAATATGGTTAAATCTATCAATTGACATAATTACTTAGGTAAATCCCTATTAATATGATTACCTTTTAAAAGGTGAAAATTCAACTTTGTGTAACTAAGATCTTGTGTCATGTCTCTAATGTTGTCCAATATTTCATTGTAGCTAAGGTCTAACATCATTAAAGGAGAGTTTCCATTGAACATCTTTTTGGACAATCCTATTAAATGGTTATTGCTCAAATGAATAAATTTCATAGAAGAATTTAGAAATGATGGTACAAGACCATTCAAATTATTTTGGAAGAGATCTAAATATGTTAGACCTCTAAGTTGTTGTGCCAATTCTGGTGGAATGAACCCTTCAAAGTGGTTATTGGACATACGAAGTTCCGATAATCTTGAAAAATTTGTCAAAAGATTTGGAATGTTTCCTACCAAATGATTATTGCTTACGCGCAACGAAATGATGGATGTGTTAAAAATTTGAAGTTTACCACTCAAGTTATTGTCATTCAATGATAAAGACTGCAAACTAGTGGGCATTTTAAAGATGTGTCCCTCAAACTTATTATTTGAAAGTATCAAGATAACGAGTTGTTGTCCAACTTCAAATATGTCATCGGATATTTCTCCATACAATTGGTTGTTTTAAAGATCCAACTCATTCAATAACTTCATTTGGCTAAACTCATGAGGAATTGAACCTTGAATGTGGTTTCTAGACATGTTCAGATAATCCAAATTTGGATAAATTGAACTAATGTTCTTTCTTGGAATTTCACCAACTATTATATTGCTAGATACATCAATTCTCCGTAACGCAATGGTAATTGCATAATACCAATCAAAGAACAATTTCTAAAAGTAACTTCAAGCAATTTTGTGTTGTTTTCTAAAAACCAATGAGGAAACCTTCCCTCCAACTTCAAACTAGTAAAATATAGTATAATTAAATCTTTTTGATAAAGAAGAAATTTGGGGAGTAGAAAAGAACTAGTCTCAATGTTTGAAGACAAGCTAAGCACCTTTAATTGAAATTTCAGAATCCAAGGGTGTAAATTGTGTTGTGAGTCCAATATGATTTTATTCCCTTCACCCGTATGACTTTAAGGTTTGAATGATTGGCAAATGACGAAAAAAAATACAGGAACTTCAAATTGATTTTCTTTAAAACCAAATTGTTCAAGTGATGTAATTGTCGCAATGTTAGAGTCAAACCTTTCAATTAAACTAAAAGAATTTTATAAAACACGTATTTCATGAATAACTTTAAATAATAATATAATTACTAGTTGCAGGAAGGGTGTCATTTATATGACAGTAAGAAAGAGACAACGTTTTTAAAGATATCAAGTTTCCAATACTTTCGAAAAATTCACTCTCTATGTTTTTATTTCCGTCCAATATCAAACGTTCTAGGTTACTTAAATCCAATGTCAAACATTCTAGGTTACTTAAATCATGAAAATCTGCACAATAGAAAAAAAAAACATATAAATTTTATTGTAACAATTATGAAATTAATTTACCTTTGTGAAAATCATAAATATTACTACCTTCGGCTACGATTGTTCCTTTAAAGTCATTGTAAGATATAGAAAGCTCTCTAATGGATGATGATAAAGCTCCTAATGACTCTTAATTTGTTTTCATCTATCATATTCCGATTTAAGCCAAGGACATCCAATCTTTTGAGACTTTTCGAGCATGATGTAAATTGGATTGAAAAGAAATGTAAACAAACTTTAACTAAGCTAAATAAGATAGAATATACATTTCTAATAAGGTGACAAATATATTTTGTGAAAAAGTATATATACCAACTTTGACGAAATTATGGAATTCAACAATGTGTTATTATTATAAATTTATCTAATATATCTTTTCTTTATCTCTAATCAATAAATTAAACCATTTAAAATAATTTTATCTTTAATACCTTGATGGGCCACAAAATTATGGATATTATTATCGCTTAGATAAAGAGTCGTCAAGTTGTATAAAGTCAATAATCCTGCAATAAAAAAAATTAATAATTAATAAAAATCAACAAATATTCACGAAGAGTTAAATTTTTCTTCACTCAGAAGCATCACAAAACTAGTTTACTTTCAAATAACCAAAGTAATATTTTTCCAAAAACTAGTGTAAGTTTAACCTCTAAAAGTTGACTATGTTTAATGAAAGATATTAATGCAAATTTTAACTTTTACTATTTTTACTTACGCCACTTTCGCAGAAAAAAAGAGGTACAAATGATAGTTAGAAACAAAGAGTTCCAATACTTTTACCAGTATTTGATAAAGAAACAAAGACTTGATATATAGTAGTCGCTAATATTACCTATGTAAAATTTGACATATACATTATCTACTTCCAAAGCCTATTTCGTCAATAATTGATTAGTACGAAAAATGTATCCATACTCAATAATATGTATCTCTTTGCACTACATAATACCTAGTACAATATATTTAACCAAATTAAATTTATTCAAACATAATTCATCAAATTGAATTAAACATTTTCAAATCAAATTAAAATATAACACAATGCAATATTTAAATAAAATTGAAACATAATTTTAATGAAGTTTAGTTTCACTTATAATCCAAATTAAAAAAATAAATAATCCAAAGACAATCAAAATATAGTCCGAAGTTGAAAGACAATCCTAATATGCTTTTTTATAGTGAATAAATAAGTATCTATAATTTACATAAGAATGTAATACTTTGTTTCATAATACAGACGGTTGTGTGTTGTAATTTATGGACTTTTGAAATATTAATTATCTTAAAAATAAAAGTAACCATGATGTATTACTTTATATATTGATTCTAAGATTTGTTTGATTTTAAAAATAATAAAGATTAAAGTTATAATTATTTGAAATATATAAATTTATAAATTTCACTATCTCTCTAAACATTTTTTTTCTTTATCTTTTTCTCTAAATTTCTAACTCAATTATTCATCTTTTCTCCGATCAAAAGTGATATTCTAAAAGATAGTAGAAATTATAATAATTTGATTCAATTAGATTTTGTCTTAAAGTAAGTTTTTTCCTCCTCAAATCATAAATCTCTCTTAATGTTTTTCACATGAGGATTGCTTTAATGTTGCATGTGAAATTTAAGTCGATTAGGTTAATCTTTTCTGATACTTATCTGTTTCTGTTTGTGAATCAAGCCCTTTAAGAACAAGTTAGGATCTTTCTATCTTAATTTGGTTTTGAAATCTTCCTTGAGAAGCTAAAATAGAGGCAAGTGAATTTAATTAATCCAATTTATTTAGAATATGTGAATTTAGTAAATATTGATAGTTTATCGAAGCAAAACCATTTTGTTTTTAATGATAACGTTGCATATTGGTGAACAAAATGAATTGGTTTGTGATAGGAATACATTGATATTTAAAATTGAAATAAAGATTGTTTAGGTTATGAAGTTTGAAAAAGAATATCAAGTATGAATTAATAGTTTAATGTTTGATCTTAACAATTGAATTTAGGATATATATATATATATATATATATATATATATATATATATATATATATATATATATATATATAAATAGAAATATAAAAGTGGGGTTGTACAATTGAAGTTGAGTTGGACATAAATTCATTTATTAAGAAAATAAATGGCAAATGATGTGGTGAGAAGCTAAAGAAGATTTTTTAGTCACAACTTTTTATAGTAGATGCAAGTGATTATTATGACATAAGATCCCCATAAGGTAAGTTTTTACTTGTGGTGGTTTCTAATGAGAAACTGTAAGTCTTTGGTGGGTATAGTTAATATAAGTTTTTGGTGAGTAATTGTTAAGTGTGACAGAAATTTCTTTGGAATGATTCGATGTAGTTGGAGATTCTTGTATATTAGATAGAAGTAATTCAATAGTAATTTTTTGTGCTACTTCTTTGATATGAAAATGTACGTGATTATTATGAGATGAGAGTGTTATTAATGTAAAAATAATATGTTTATATATGAATATAAGTATATATCTATTGATATGGTTGTTTATTGTATTAGTTTACCCTAGTATATATTATGAATGGCAAGTATGAAAAAAGAGTTTTGAGGACTTTTGTTCATCTAGTATTTGGTTTTTTTATATGTATATATCGTTTTACTTTGTCTTGATTTAGAACCTTCATATGGTGGATGCATGCGCATGCTTTGTATATAAAAGTTTACCATAAGTTTATTTTCTCTAATGTTCCGCAATTCTATTTATGCATTTAAAAAAAAACTGTTGTCGTGCAATGGCTTCGCAGTTTTGCAGTAATTTCGGTGCTTTATTATTTCATCTTTTTATTTTAGTAGGAAGATCCTGATAGTCTTTATATTTTCTTTAATAAGCAGCTATAAATTGTATTAAGAACAATATTTACAAAGTAAACATGGATAGAAAAATGTTCCTTAAAATATTATATAGGTCTCCATAGAGAGGCATAATTCAAAGGCATTATAACTACTCTCTTCATCGGTTTCCTTTCTTTTAGAACATCTATACAACAAAGCATGTCACTAAGTCCTCCCAAGTTATGTTCACCCCATTTGCTTAATTGAAGCAGAACAAAAGGTCTAAAATGTTGCTTCATTCTAATGTTGCTTCCTCTTTCTTCTACCTCTGCTGCACATCGGACCTTCGGTGCTTGATATTTTAATTTTTATTTGTTCATGTTATATTTTTCCCTTTAAGTACTTTCATTTCATCAATATCATTCTCTAACAAGAGTGATCTCCAGTAAAACATAAGACAACTCTTGATTATGAAGTCTCTGACATTGATAAGATTATATCCGAATTTTACACTAGCATAACAAAAGATACGGAAGCATAACAACATTTTAGCAATAAGATAAATCTTTCTATCCTTAGTGCTATGTTGCATAAAAGTTTAGACGAACATATTTTCATCCATTACCCACAATCATGCTCCATGTATAATTCAAAAAGTATCAGCATGGACCAGTGCTGGAAGAAACTAAGCAAAACATAGCCTTAGTTTTCACTTTTTCTGTGTTAAGTCACTTGCACACTCTTCATATGAATTATCCGCTCACATTGTATAAATTGGAAATTTTAAGAAAGAATTTTGGTCTTTATGTTCACTCTACTTTGTTTTGTATTTAGGATATTAAAAGTAATACAAGTAAAACAAAATGGTAAATCCATAACATAAATAATATAGATGTAGTTTTTAAATCTATGTAATAAAATAGTTGAAAATGAGGTAAATTTCAAACCGTCACAAAATAATAGTTATCAATAAAAGAGATGAAAATCTTAAAAAAAAAACCTTCGCTATATATTATCGAATACCAGAGGTTGTCATGAATCATCACAAATAGCTTGAAACAAATCCCACAAGTTGAAATTAAAATATCTGCAGAATAATTTTTTTTGTAGTGTGATAAGTCATTTTCTGTTTCCGCTAAAGGATTGAAGAACATTTATTTTGATGTAATTAAGTACAAATGCTGGATTGCCCTTTTGTTTTGACAGAGAATGAAATTTTACTTCATAGACATACAATATGTATTGGTTCTTCACATACAACAATTTGTTTTTTGCTTTAAAAGATTACGAACTGCTCCTTCATTTCAAAACATTACATTACATCTTCCAATTCAAACTTTTACAAGAAATCAAATGATTTTCAACAACATTGATATTACAATGATATTCATTACAAACACAACAACCATTATCTCTATCATCAATTTAATCTATTTTTCCAAACTTCATACAACCTTTTCTAATTTCTCAACTTTCATCATTTTACGATCTTTTTCTTCTATCTTCACCAAAGATGCATCCATTTCGTTATTGTACTGTATGGTCCATTGGTCAGGCGAACCAAGGTCAAGGGCCACAGGCCGCCTGCTACAGGTGGACCTCACCTTGGACATTGATATGACAATCTCTCCAGAGTTCTTTGAGGGAAACCCGCGACCCCCGCTCTCCGGATGAAGTCTCAACTCTAAACACGCTAAATCGGCTACCCGTCGGTCAGACGGACTAAACACTCTCTCCGCCTTCATTTTCATTTGAACTTTGTCTCCATCTCTATGGAGACCCTCACCCATAAGGGCTACAGTCAAGACGCACGGCCCCCGGTCGGACAGCCATACCAAAACCTGGACCAGTAAGATAGAAGTAAATTAAGATAATACAAGTCATTAATTAAGTTTAAAAAAGAAATTAGGCCATGATTAAGAAACCCTAATCCACCACAAGTGTAAGCATCCGCTAAATCCGACTAAATTATATGTATCCGAATTAGTTGTGTCTGAGTCATAGTGTATTGTGTGCAAGTCATAACATGATTGGCTGATATATATATATATATATATATATATATATATATATATATATATATATATATATATATACCTGTTGAAATATGAAAGTTGTGTGTGACAGTAGGATGAACTATTTTCTACTCTAGCTTATCCTTCTGCTTGTTTGTGTTCTTGTATGTGGTCTTCTCCTTTTTGCGATGATCATCAATTTATTGATGTGAGCAGATGCGAGAAATCCTCGTGGCCAACAGGGTGATGGAGGTTCCGCTACTTAGTCATCTGGACTTGGGCTCTACACATTATGGCTTTTGTTAGGGTTGTGGCCCGTGTATTACATTTTTAGTACTGTATTTTTGGATACTTTGGACTTTCTATCTTTTTCTGTGTTGGCATCATGGTGTGCCTCAATAATTGTCCTATAAGTACCCTGGATATATGTAGGAGTGATGTTATACTCCTTTGTTCTTGTTTCTTATATTATATTATGTGACATTTTCTTTAATTAGCTTTATTAATTAAAAAATGGGTGTTACATTGATACCATTCAATGGTAATTCAATAATATTGCTCCTATTTTTGTCAATAGAGTAAATAAACTTTTTTAATATGGCAATAAACTGTGAGAGTGAAAAAAATAAATATTTAATTAAAATAAAAATTTATTGTGATTAAAAATTTAAATATAATTTAAATTTTTGTATTGTATTAAAAAATAATTAAGTTTGATTAAATAATTTTGAATATTATTTTTAAATATTTAAATAGAATAATTATATCATAACTGTCTTAAAAATATTAATTAATTTTTAATGCATTAATCTTTTATATATATATATATATATATATATATATATATATACTTTATAATTTGGTAGCTTTTAATTTTTATTATATTTCAATTTATGATGAATAAGATTTTCATAATAAAAATAGTATTATTACTTTATCTAAAACTATTAATTATATATTTAACCTCTAAATATATACAAACGAACTAAATAAGATGATATAATAATTATTCAAAATTCACTCTTAAATTAGTTGTAAAATTAAACAATACATTAAATTGTAAAACTATTTATCAAAATTTGTAATTAAATATTTTTGTCATTTTAGTCTTAATAAATAAAATTAAAAAACAAATCCATTTCATATATTAAAAAAATTGATATTGTTAGAATTATGGTACTTGATTTAGTCTCACATCGCTTAGAATAGTGAGATGTGGTTCTTTATTTTACTATATAAGAGACTCTATGTAAAGCTTTAAGATACACCAGAAATACAAATATTTTCTAGTGTAATTGTGGACGTAAACATACACATTGTACGACGAACCACGTTAAATTTTCGGTGTCTATTTTTCTCTCCTTTATTCTTTCCTTATTGCCTTGTTCCTAACAGATATACAAACCAATATAATTTCTTCCACTAATTATAATAGTAAACACTTTTACACATTAAATCTTTACAAATTTCAATAGCACCTAAACCATTGCACGTTATTTCTAAAGAAGTTTATAGGGTCTTCCAAACACAAGTCCTTTTAAACATTATAAAATAATAGAATCAGTACTTATATACTATTATTAACTCTTAAGTATAACATTACGAACTGAGAAACTCTTCCCATGTAACCAAATTAAAACAAAACAAATACTACCAGTTTTATCGAATTACAACATTTCAAATACCATTATTGGTCCAGAATAATACTAAAAGAGAAGTTCCCTTTCTTTGGTTATCTTTCGTGCAAAATTACGAAGCATGCAAAAAAAAAAATAAAAATAAATATATATATATATATATATATATATATATATATATATATATATATATATATATATATATATATATAAATAAAAATA
>Ga0214545_1002798_pt1 | contig 33543 bp, 13 predicted proteins | sample CNSS4metaG_FD_160064 | JGI IMG/M metagenome (GOLD analysis project Ga0214545, IMG submission 160064) | Root nodule microbial communities from cowpea collected in UCLA plant growth center, Los Angeles, California, USA - CNSS4 | ecosystem: Host-associated > Plants > Roots > Nodule | place: USA...
ATCTATATAAAAATTATAAAATATTTTTTTATATATTTTTTTTTATATATATATATATATATATATATATATATATATATATATATATATATATCATTTTAAATAATTAAAGATGATTTATTTCATAATTTATTAAAATCTTATTTATCAATAAATATTATCATTGTGTAAGGTGAAATGTGTGCATTAACCTAAAAAAGACAAATAATAACACATAAAATTGCAGCTATAATATGTATACATTATCCAAACTCATAAAATAATATATATACAACATAGTATATTAGTATATAGAATAATAAGTATACAATTTTATGTAAAATAGATAATGCCAAAATTTAATATAAGTAATTTACACATTCCTGGTTCAATATATACCAACAAGAAATACTCTTGATACCTAAAAAAAACTTGATGTAATTGGGTTAAAAAGACTATATTTATTCATTTCTAGAGTTTAGGGATCAAAATGTATCAAAGTTTCAGACAGGACAAATTTCAATTTTGGATCAAGGTTCAGGAACTAAAAACATACTTAACCTAATTAAAAATAATAATATAAACAGTATATAAATATATACATTAACGAGAAAACATAAAGGAAAAAAATGTCTTTTTTTTTTAATTTAAAGGTATAAATACAACATAATTATAATTTTTTTGTTCTATTTTATGTTTTTCTTCTTTTGGAAAAAAAGACAAAGAATTCATTATATCTATATTTATATAATTTAACTCTTTACTAAAAAAATTATAGATTTTTTTTAAAACATTGCACATTTATTTACACTAATGTTTTATATCATTTATTTAATAACCGTTTAGAATGTTGTTATGAACTGTAATTTGTGTAGTATAATGTATTAAAACAAAAGGCTTTGGATTATGTGTGCAAGTGACTGCTAGTTTGTCCAAGGTAAATGTGAGTGAGTCAAAGTGAAAGAAACTTTAGAACAAAAACGATTCAACATCATTTTCAAGAGTTTAAAAACTTTGAATGAAAAATTTATAATGAAAACATCAAATGTCCAATTTTTTTTTTTAAATTACCAAAATCGATAGTTTAATTATTTTTTTACAAAAATAAATAAAACATACAAATTTGATACAATTTCATTGTAAAAAAATTAAATCAAAATGACACAATTTTAGTATAAAATATTTTAAATTTGAAGTACTAAGTTTTGCAAACATAATATGCTTATAATTTTTGTAAAATACTATAAGTTCAATTTTTCTCCCTCTTTTAATTTTGAAATTTATTATTGTTCTTCGAAGACTATGTAAATAATTATTTTAATATAAAACACTATTTGAAAGACTAAAAGTATTATACTTTGAAACCAAAAGGACTAAATATAGATAAATTAAAAAAAGGTAAAACCATGTTTAAACAAGTTTAAAAGTTATTTTAGTATAAAATTTGAATGTGAGAAATTGATAAATGTTATTGGGACCTTGAGAAGAAAATGGTTAGCAACAATAAGAAAATATATATATAAAGGTCCAAAAATGAAATGCCAAAGAAGGACGGCCATAACAAATAAGATTCAATAAAAACAAGGCTTCAAGATTCCGGTCTATTCAAGGTTCTCTTCTAAGCCTCTCCAATTTAATTAACAATACAATACGTCCCTTTTTATGTTTTCTATGCTAAATATATTCTTTTTTTTTATCATTAATTTATAATACTTTTAGCATTCCTCTCATGAATAATAACCACAATTACAAGGTTTTTCTTAAGCTTCATTACCTAATTCATTATTATTTTTTAAATATTGATTGATACATATAAATAGAATTTAGATTTATCGTGAGATTTTGGTTTTGTCCATTTACCATGTCTTTAAAATATACTATAAACTCTAATTTTGATATTTTAAAATGTATTAAAAATTTTAATATATTAATATAATGTATTTTAAGAACTCAACAGAAAAGTAATACACAAAAATCAACAAAAAAAAAATCTAGAATCATAAATATATTGTAAAGGCCTAGATCTTCAATTCTCACAACCAATTATTTTGAAAAAAAAAATACATCGGTTTGTCATGCAATTTTAAGATTATACGTTATAATTAAATTTCTCTGTATTGATTAAAAAAAAAATCTTAACTAGTGTTCTACACATTTGTGTTTAATTCAATTTTCTAAATAAGAGCATTACGATAATTAAATAAATAATCAAATTCTTATCTATTTTTTATTCTATCAAATCAATTATAATTATTCACTTATTCTTCATCTCATCTCATTTTTCTTTTACATGTAAACAACTTAAATTTTCACTCATTTTTTTTTCCTTTCTTATTTTACTTATTCACTTTTAACAGATCATTTAAACAAAAGGCTAAAATCTCAACACAAATAAAAAGTTCATACTGTAGGCTCAAACTCAGTAAAAGAAGAAAAAGAGAGTAGAAAATTAAAGTAATAATCTCTTCTATTAATATTTTGGAAAAAGATTTTTAATACAATGAGAGTAATTAGAAATGTTAAAATTGATTTATCCAAATTCAACTTAATTTATGAAAAAAAAAAAGATGAATTTTGGATTGCATATATTTTAGGATTATCCTGAAAATTTTGACTTAAACAAATTCGTAGGTTCCAGTAATTAAGAAAAGAAAACATCACTCTTTTCTGCTTCTTAAATTTTAGCAGCCAAACACAGAATGTAACAGCTCAAAACAAAAGAACAAAGAAACACAGAAGGAGCAAAACAATGGCACCTTGCTGAAAAAACACAGAAGACTCTGCTTACAAAGTTTATTCCCTCCTCCCCTGGTAAAGCTACTGTAATACAATGCTACTTGTTTGTTTCTATAGAATAATATATAATATAATCACTCTAAATTATGTACTATTTCATATAGAGAGTTTGCATTTGTAGGATAAACAACAATGTTATTCTTCACATAACCATATCAGATTATTGGCTTGGAGAGGCTTTGGAAGTGAAGAAGGAAACAGAAACTTCACCATCTTTATGAGTAATTGTTGTCTCATCAGTGCCTGAATCCTGAGTATTTGAGAGGTTATTAGTTGTCTTTTGTTGCTGGTCAAACATTTTTTTTAGTTGCCTTCCTTGTTCCTCAATTCTCAACTGTAATTTTCTCTGAACCTGCAACATGAATATAAGTTATGTGAAAACTTCAAGTGAGGAAAGAGTGTTAAGAGAATCAAAATATCCCCTCTCATTCATTAGTTTTAGCATCCAATTCCTCAAAATATGTGCCTAACTGTTATCCACATTTTAGCACATGACATTGCAATTTCACATCATCACCTATGCCAAAATGGGTATGTCTTGAATCAGAAAAAAGGCCAAAATGTAAATATAGATGTCTAAAAGTTTGTTTGTGAAAATGATGCATTATTTTATAAGTATGTGAGATATCGGACTTCATTGTTCTTCTGTGACTAAAATCTCTGCATCGTTTCTTCAATCTAAAGCTGGTTGAAAGGTAAAAAAAGTGAAACTCAATGCTTAAGATTCAAGAAACTTTCAGCTGGTTTGGCCGGTATTCAAGTTTTTCTTACAAGAGGGGAAATGGTCAGTACAATGTAAGAACCTTAAAAGTTTGGAGAACAAGAGCATATACTATCATATTTAATTAAAATTTGCCAGAAAAAATGATAACATAGCATGGATATACCTCTAGTTGTTCGTGAAGACACCTTTGAGCATCTAATTGAAGCTTAAGTGCCTCTCTAATTTGTAAGCCTCTGAAGATCAAGAACAGTGTTAATTTAGTAGATTATAAAACGAACTAAGCAACTTCACGAAATTACTATTATTACAGGAAATAATAAGTAGAATTACGTTTTGACATCAAGATGATGCACATTCTTTATGTGGGTTCTTTTGTCAGATTTCCCTGAAACAGAAGAAAGTTTTGGGTTCAGTATGTGGTGTTAACCTGATATTTGAAAGAATAGAAGAAAAACAAAGATCATGAACAACTTGTGGGAAGAATAACGCAAAGGAGAACAATCAGTCATATCCTAAAGGAGAACAATCAGTTATTCTGCATTGGAACTTCTTCAATCTACATTAGTTTATTTAAGTCTCAACTACAATTAAAGAATCAAAACAAAGGGAAAAAGAAAAGCTCATATTTTCGGCCTTGAAAAGCACTATAACAAAAACATCTATTCATCATTTGTGACATGAATGTGAGTAAATTCAAGCACCAAACATGAAAACTGGTAAATAACAAACTAGAATTCACCTTGGCTAGGCTCTGGAATGAATTTTGCAATTCTATATTTCTGCAGATGACTTTTGACATGGAAGATAGTCAAACCATCTGTGTCCATCATCTTTAATATAGCTTTTGGTGTTGCCTCTATAATCAAGCAGCAATAGAGGATTATCAGATGTTATGTTACACAGATGCATAGCCAATTAGAAAATTTAGTCAAGTTACTTACGCTCAGAGCCTCCAAGGCGATTCACACACTCAACAAACTTCTCATGAAGATCCTTAGTCCATCTGATACGTGTTTTGCTTGAGACTACTGCCCCATTAGAAGCAGAGTTTCCAACAGTGGACACACTTCCTGCTGAAAGTGTTGGAGACAACTTCTCGATCTGAGAAGAAAATCTCATATGTGCAACGGGTAAATTAAAAGATCCACGACCAACCTGCAAACAAGGAAATTAACTTCATAAAGAATCTTCAGTAATGAACACATGGCAACACTTTCCTGTGGGGTTTGCCAAAAGGAAAACTTACCATGCGATCCTGAATTCCCTTGTTAGGAAATGAGGAGCCCCTGATGACACCATCAATGAACAACTTCTGTTGTTCAATTGGGAGGAACTTGGTGGTGGGAAAATTCCCACATGAAATTTTATTGGACTTTTCAGGGGATACACGACATTGGTTATTATTCAATTGAGATTTCACTATTGACTGCAAGGTGTTTGACAAATCGTAGCTGGAGTCAGGTTGGTTTGTTGAATCCAAGAAAAGATTTTCCCTGGGAGATTGATACAGAGGGAATTCCAAGTCATTAATCTTGCATAACTGAGATTGAATACCAAGTTGGCAATCATATTCTGCAAATCCCATGCAGTTTTCTGCAGCATAAAACGCAGAGGCTGGTGACTCAAAACGGCTGATAATGGTGCCAGATGATTTGACATGGCCTATGTTTGGCAACTGATCTGTAGCTTCTCCTCCAACCACCGTAAGTGGTCCCATATTCCAGGCCTGTCTGATATCAAAATATTGACAATAATGATTACCAAACTCAGAATTAAAATCCCCACTTAGTCCATGACTTTGTTGAATCAATCCTCCCCAATGAACCTTGTTCTCGTTCATTCCCAAAATTTTGATGTAGGAGGGTAACAAGACTAATGCATATGTGTTAAAAATTGTGAGATATCATATCATATCATATCATACATAGAACAACACAACACTTTGGAAGCTCATAAAGATTGGGGAGGGGAGAAGAAGATTTGAGGCTATGGCATAAAATGATGTTTTATATTCCGAAAAGGCTTGAGGTATAAGATTTGAATCTAATTGTCTAAATGCTACCGTGCAAGGTCATTAGCTATTAATTATTCTTGAAAAAAGGGATAAGAATGAACAATAATGAATTGACATTAACGAAGTAGAGTACATGGAAACAAACAAAAAGTTTTGTCGAAATGTTGTCTTCACGTGAATTTAAACCAAATGCAAAAGAATCAATAGGGAAAGTAGGAACACTAAGCAACCTAATTTAGATGGGTCTGAAACAAGAGGTTAAAAGAAGTTTCAACAACATGAAAAACGGTCCCAGACTAATATTAAATACGAAATGAAAAATGGAGAATATTGATATGGCTTTATGAGCATCTGTAGTGTAATAATTAAATGTTAGATAAAGATACTGGTATAAATTCACATATAATAATACATCTGTTATTATTCCTGCAATGGATTCGGATGAAAAATATGTTATGAAATTAAGTCCTGTTCCATTGCTTGCTTGCTGCCACTGCATCTTGCAAAGTGGGGTATCAGAAGTTACCAGAAAAGTGCATCTAATTTTTATATTCATTATAAAAGCACAATGGAACTTTAACTATAAGAATCCCAGTAAAATTCAGTAACCTAATGGCCTCTCCATTACATAAAGGTGAAATAAAAAGATGGACAACGTGACACAGATTCAGTGCATTCATATGCACTCTCACTTCCGTGTTGCTGTAGATATTTCTTTAAGCATATTTCTTACCTCCATTTTTTTATTTTCTTGGTGAAATAGGTTTCATTTTCATAGACAAAGGGAAAAGGAACGTGTTAGAAATGATGCACAATATATACACAAATAAAGAAAATGGAAGAATGAACACGTTTAATGTGGAAAACCTTTGATGGGAAAAATCACGGGCTCAGGACAACCTAATTCATTCATTATATAAAAAAATTGGGAACAGAAGAAATATTAACAAGTCGATAGAACATTTTTTATCATCTTTTATTTGTGCCATAAGGTAGGTTTTTCTTTGTTTAATATGTTTCTCTAGTGAAACATTGTCTCATTTGCATGTTTTTATCATTGGGGAGTGTAAGTATGAGTTATGAGAGGTTTTATCCTTTCTTCTTGTTTCTTCTAAATTTGGATAAGCTTACAAAACTTCTTAAATACAATTTATGCATCTCTTATCAAATTATTCTACATCATACGACAGTTTATAAACACACTTAAAAGGGTGAATTACAAATCCATACACAAATATACGCATCACATCTCATCATATTATTAAGGGTTAAATATATTTTTGGTGGTTCCTTACCTTTCAGTAAATTTTTGAATTAGTCCATTTCGAAATTTTAGACCAATTAAGTCCTTCATATTTCAAAATACGTTAATTTAGTCCTTTTAATCAAATTTTGTTAAGTTTATTTGACATTTCAAGCAAGTTTCATAATAGTATTTGACTTAATATTAAAGCAAAAATGTGTCAAATAATATAAATAATTCAAATACAATCCTGAAATGCGTACGAAACATCAAATAAATCTAATAAAATTTGATTAAAATGACAAAACATCTTGATTTTTATTACAATAACTTTCATCTTGATTTTCCATAAATCTAAATTCATTTGTAAAAAAAAAATCAAGGTTAAACATGTTGATATCTTCAAACCTTACTCTTCTTGAATTTCTTACCATTTTTCTCACATACCGCACCAATTGTTGGCTTCGCACAACAATCACAAGAAAAACAATTATATTATAACAAAATGTTTTACATTCATGTTTCAATACATAGTACAACATATTCCAAAGAATAAAACATGTCTCCATATACATAACTAAGATAACAAAAAAAATGTAAAGATAATTAAAACAAAACATCATCTTATACAAGTGATAGACGATAAACAATCTAACAAAATTTAACACTATGAAACATTTGAGTAACCCGTCTAATATGTTTTTCATAAAATAGTCGTAATTTATTACTAATACATTAAAAAAAAAGTATTGTAAGTCATTAGACATAATTAAGCCACACAAGTAGAACATGTAAAATTAAAACAGAAGTCAACGTCGATACTAATTAACCTAACTTCGGCCATGAACGAAACTGCATTGTGTTGGTGTTGACGTAGACTAATTGAATAATTTAGTTTTTATATTATTTTATAATATTTATAGAAATTTGATTCAAAACATAACAACCAATTTGATAAACCCTAATAAGGAAAAAATGTTGAGTACTTGGAAAAATCCGCATGGGATGATGATTCCAGTGGTAGTGGATGAGGATAAAGAAATTCATATAAAACTATTGCACTGTGTGTCACATACGAAGATGTTAATGATTTATTTTCTGGCAGCAACCCAAAGGTCATTATCAAGTGGTGGGAATCAAATTAATGGGCTTGGAGTTGAAAGTTAGAGGGTGGAAACAAAAATTCCTTAGTAAAAGTTCAGTTTCAAAAGGAATAACCTACGTGGATTTAGAACCCTAAATTCAGTCGCTAAAGTGCACCAACCCTATCTTCTTCCTTCAAATTAACCCTTAGCTTAAATCTTCATATTTTAATTACAGCTTTAAGATTCTTACTTTTGACCTTTATGGATGCTTTGTTTGTTGTACATATACGTGTATCGGTATAACACATATTTATAAATCGATATATTTATTTTAAAAATAATAGGATATGATACATGATATATGATATACAATAATTCTTATAAATGAAAAATATGAGTGTTATCATATGAATCTAAATTAAAATCATATTTATTAAATTTAGGGTTAATTATATTTTTGGTCCTTCAAGTTCTAGTGAAATTTGAAATTAGTTTCTCTTCAAAATTTTTTACCAATTTAGTCTTTCATGTTGAAAAATGCATGAATTTAGTATTTTTAACCAAATTTTATTAAGTTTATATGACGTTTCAAGCGCATTAGTATTTGAATTGTTTACATCTTTTGACACATTTTCGCTTCAATGTTAACTCAAATATTATCATAAATGCGTTTAAACTGTCAAATAAACTTAACAAAATTTGGTACGAATGACTAAATTCACGCATTTCTAAAGAGGAAAGACTAAATTGGTATAAAATTTCGAAAAGGGACTAATTCTGAAATTCACTGAAACTTGAGAGACCAAAAGCATATTTAATCCTTAAATTTATTAACTTAAAAAATTACAAATTATTGTCATTATAAAATTATTATTGTTTTACAGATTTGAAAGTTAAAACATGATAAATGTATGATTGTTATTATGTAAATCTAGATTAAAATAATTTGTATTAAAGTTGTTTTGTAATTATTATTTTAATTAGACACGATCAATTTCATTTTATTGCCAAAATGGAATTAATTAAATTATTTTAAAATATATATTTTTCAAAAAAAATTATAATATATGATTGTTTGGCAGTAATTTTTGTATAATAGATTTAGTTTCTGTAGTTTTCATATATAAAAATCAATTTTGGTATATATTAGTGCTTCTATTCTGTTAACCCTGTGAATTGACAGTCATTTGTAAATGGATTAGAGGTATATCCCTTATCATTATAATAAAATTACTTTGATTTTTTTTTTCTGAAAATATCTATCTTTCTCTGGGTGTAATAGAACCTTGTTCCATCGTAATCCAATGATAAATATAAAACATTGGAAAGTGAGAATACTTTACCATATAAGGAATATGCTGCACTATTTGCATGCAGCCAGTTGACTAATTTTATTTAAGAGATGTATCATGCTAATTTTTATTAACAACCATTATGTTGATTTTGAAACAATATTCTATCAAACTACTTTACAACATATATTAATACCGTCATGACAATGAATTTGTCTTTTTCTTTTTATTTTTTTTCTTGGAGAGTCGAACTTTGATATGAAAATTTATTGCTGGAATCTTTTATAAAAATTTAGGTCTCACATCGACTAAAAATGATGAAGAATTAGAATATTATATAAAAATAAAGACTTATAAACTTGTTGTCTTAAAATTTTAGATTGAGAGTGTGTTAATAACGTATATGATTGGGCTTTGGTCTTATCGATATTATATATATATATATATATATATATATAATTATTTTTATTTAATATAAAAAAAATATTATATTTTTTAATTGAGTATATGTTATTTGACTTTTGTCATCAATTTGAGTTATCCAGAAGTTATTTTGCATAGTCATTGTTTAACTGTTTCAACATAAAAAGAAAAAAACTGAAAAACAATTCGAGTTTTAAGTTCATCAAAAATTTAAATATTTTCAGTTTAATTTACGTTAAAAAGTTTTCATTTTGTTAAGCATATAAAATTGTATATTTTTAACTTAATTATTGCATTACAATAAAATTCTTAAATAATAATCAATGATAAAAAATTATTAATTATTATAATTATTAATTTAGATATTAATTTATAAAATAAAAATTATTAGTAACTAAAATTATTATTATTATAAATAAAAAATTATAATTGATCGTTAAATTGGTTACTAATTAATTAAAAATTAATTTAAAAACTAATTCTTTTAATAGGTAAAACTTAAATAGTTAATATTTTTCATAAACTAATTCATCAGGTAATCAAAACCTTTATAAATAAATTTTTTATATCAATTATAACTTTTTATTTATAATAATAATAATTTTAGTAATTTATATTTTTTTTTTATAAATTAAAATCTAAATTGGTCTAATAACTTTTTGTTATTAAAATTATTTGTTAATAGAAAATTTTCTTATAATATCGTATTTAATTAAGGAAATAAATGTTTAATACAATCTTAATTAAAAATACTTAAATTTAGAAAAATAATTCAAAACTTAAGTTATTCTTTATTTTTTTTTCATGTAAAAATACGTAACCGATATAGGATGATTAACAGTCATATCACACTAAATAATTGAAAAATCAATATATATATATATATATATATATATATAATACATAAAATTTTAAAATTAATGCAGTATTTTCCAAATCTGCCTACCCCACGAATTTACAATTTCAATTTTCTCTTGTAACGAAATCTTTTTCTTTTATCAACTTTTCTAACGAAATGTTATTTGCGAATATGTTACCTTTTTGTCAACAGAGAAACTCAAAATCCATTCCACCTTTCTTTCCCTTCATTCTTTTCTCGCGCAAAATCTTATTACTCTACCTTTTCTTCTTTTTTTATTTTATTTTATTATATAATCAATGCCTTCCTTGATTTTGAATGATATTTCCAGTCAAATCTAAAAAGATGATAGAGCAAAAATAGTATAATATATTTATTAATAATATATTATTTTATTGAAATAAAAAAAAAAACATTAGGAATGATCGGAGATGTGGAGGTTCGATAAAGTTCTGTATGAAATATTTTTGTTTATTCTGATCAAACAGTTTCCATTTTCTAAATACAGTAAGCAATGATACAACAATGTAGGTGGTGACTATGAAATTAGTTTAGTATATATATTATTGCATTGATAACACACACGTTGATCTACCACCATTTATTTTTTATTTGAATCTGCCAAAACAACAATTAAAAACCCAATAAGTAGGGAATGAAATGAAAACAAATGTAAGAAGAAACAATGAAGTTCATGGTGATTGATACGATAAAGATAAATTCATATATAATTAATAATAAAATTATATGGTTAGATGCATTTGATGAAGTTCATGAATGGTTGTAATCCACGCAATAAAAATAATGACCCTTAGAAACTCTAAGAGACACTTTTAGAGTTTTCATTCCCTTTTTATTTAGAGCAAAGGGTCGTATGAGGAAGGAAAGATCATAATATATTTAAAGCCAGCTACAAAGTATAAAGGGATATTAAGAAATTCATGAAAAAAAATCCAACTTTTATATACTTTTCACCCTTTTCTTTTATGTTTCACATTTATTTATTTAAATAATCACTCATGTTATTCTCTTAAATTTGAGTAACTTTTATCCTCATGTGACCTTAAAATTAATTTTATCACTTTTTAAAGCATATTTTGTGACCATTTTAAATAAAAGAATATATATATATATATAATATTAATTATTAATACTAATTTCAAATAATAATAATAATTATTATAAAAATAATAATAGTTTAATATAATTTATCCTTTTATTAATTTTTTTATTAAAATTTATTAAATAATAGTTTTAAAATTTTATATTTTTAATTAATCTAAAAATCATTTCATATACATTTACTCTCAAGGGTATTTTGGTAATCTTCAAATTCTACCTATGAAAACAATATTGTTAATCTATCACATTATTTTAATCACTCAGTAACTTTCACAAAATTTATCTTTAAATCCATCTACCCTTTAAATTCACCGAAAGAAACACTCATATTAATTCACTCAAATCCACATATTCATCTTCACACTCTCTTCCAAAACTAAACTATATTTTCATAGAACAAAGTCTAACCTTGTGTTTGGATGAAGCATTTCAACAATGCTGAGAAATTAAAATGATTTGTATTTAAATTGTTTGCAATTAAATTCCCTTCATTTTCTAAATAATTTGTTTGGATAAAGAAATTAAAATACCTTACATTTCAATTTCCTATTTGGATAAAACAATTGAATTTTTTATGAGATAAAATTTTATTTTAACAATATTTATTTTAGGCTTAATTATGTTTTAGTTCATGATAAATTTGGAAATGGGTGTCCAGCTAGTCTGTGTTGTTGGGCCGACTGACCTGCCTAGGTCGTCGGCCGGTCGGTGCCGCTACGGTCTTCAAGTCGATGGGGCCCATTTAGGACGTCGGGCAGGTTGATCCCGTCTAAGTCGTTGAGTCTATTAGGATTGTCAGATCGGTGGGCCGATAGAGCCCATATAGGTCGTCGAGCTCGTTTGGCCTGTCTGGATAGTCGAGCCCGTTTGGGTCATCGAGCCCACCCCACGAGTTATCGAACCCGCCTGGACCATGTGGGTGCTTGGGCCTGACCGAATTTTGTGGGTCGTCGGGCCTGCTTAACCTATTTGGATCGTCAGACCAGCCGGACCTGCTTAGTTCATTGGGCTCGCTCGACTCGTTTGTGTCGTCGGGCCAGCCCGATCCATCTAGGTCATCAGGCTCACTCGGTCCGTCTGGGTCGCCAGACCCACCCAGCCCGTCTGGCTCGTCGAGCCCACCTATGGACTAGGCCAAATTGACAACTCTACCAGAGAGTCTAAAGTGTAAGGTTGAATAAGAAGAATTTCAAATTCCACCTATTTTGAGGGTATTTGAATTTCTACTAATTTGACAAATTGAAATACTTCAAAAAAATGCTTGCATTTGAAATGCTTTTTAATTTTTCTATCCAAACAAAACATTTCATTATAAAGAAATTTAAATTCTTCAAAAAAAAAACTTAATTGTTTCGTCAAAATACCCTGTCCAAACACACCATAAATGAATCTTGAAAATAAAATCAATTATAAAAAATATATTTTAACCTTGTTTTTCATCAAATAAAATGAAACTCAATTTAATTGTTTTTCTTTCATGTAGTGGCATAGTAGTAGTGTTAGGTTATACAATCATACATGAATTATTAAAATTTAATGTCACGTGACCATTAAAATGATATATATGTGATCTGTCTTACAAAATTACTAGACTTGTGAGTTTTAATATTTGTTCATTACAATAATTCTAATGCAGGGTCAAAATCTATCTATCTCATTACTCAATATATATATATATATATATATATATATATATATATATATATATACACACATTTATATAAAAATTTAAATACTGATAATTTCAAAAATCCTTATTTCATTTTTTTTATCAATTAAATTTCATAAAATCATATTTGCACTCTTATACATTCATAGTAAATTTAGAAAAAAAATTCATAAAATACTTGTAATTAATAGAGAATTTCTATGTCCTCTTTCACTTTCTTTATTAAAGAAACAACAAAACAAACTTATATCCAGTAATAGCATTTTGGTAAACATAAAAAATGCAAGAAATGTTTTGTATGATTAATTTTTTTAATTGATAAAAAATATATATATATATATATATATATATATATATAGGTTATAATAGTTTTATTTTTTTATGCTATTATAAATTTCATCTATCTAGATGTGTTTTTTTTTCTCTGATTGGAATCTTAATTAGGATAATTAACATTTTTCTAAAGTTGGTTCAATATCTTATTTTCTTAGATTTTGAAAGGGGGAATGTAAGTTATGTGTGATAAGGTGGAGATTTTTACCAAATCGGGTTAACACTTTAATAGTAATGTGAGCAAATAATAGATTAATTCTGAGGGGTCACTTTAGAATGTCAAAATTTAAAATAATTTTTAGCATGAGTTTTATAAAAAAAATTATATTTTTTCTCTTATTTAAATTATACTGGATACTCTTTTTGAGACTGGTATATGCAGTTTTCTTTTCATCTTTTCAATTTTCAAAATTATAAAGTGCAATAATTACTGTCATTGAGGTTTGCACAAATTTAAACATTTCAACAAATTAGCTGTGTTTTTATTCATCGATACTGTCAAACTTTTCATTCAATTTATAAATAAATAAATTTTGTCATTTTTCTAAATTAGGAAATTGATATAACGTTTCAAAATAATGTGAGAGTCAACCCAAAACGAGTTCTCGAAATAATATAGGAACATTTTTTGGCTTCATTATCTCGTATGGGAAGAATTAAAAACAAAAAATCTGACTTATGGAATTTGGAGAAAATTAATCACATATTGGTGGATAGAAGAATCGACTTTTGAATAAGTTAGGTTGACTAAGGATATTAAGTTCGAAAGTAAAAAAATTAGTTCTCTTAATAGATTGGGCTTGTTAGCTTATTTGCCCCTGCTAATGATGGGCCATCATTAAGGGGCTTTGTGGTTTAAAAACATGGGCCTATCAGTAATAAAAATCTGTAATTTTTAGATTTGGGCCTAACTGTAATAAAATAAATTCACAATAATTTTAATAGACACAACTGTGATCACAATCTTTATAAATTTATATTATAACTACCCCATATGAAACATTTATCGCATCATATGAATTAAACCTCTTGAACACTTGTCAAGAGACACAACTTAATGTAAACATTTATTGGAGAAAATAACAAACTTAAGTGTTTCAATAAAAATCATTTGATATCATATCCAAGAGATCAAGATCACAAAAACATATGAAACAAAAGTCAACAAGTGTCTTGAGTTGAAAACTTCACAAAAAGATTTAGTGATAGATTTTTTTCATTTTCTTTAAATTTTTGGTGATGTCATATATTTAGTACCAAGTGTAATTAATAAAATGAGAAAGAAAAAAAATACAATTAATAGAAAAATACTCATAAGAAGGATTGATTGAATAAAAGTAATAACAATTAATTATACTATTTTTTCACGGAAAAAAATAGACATTTTGTGTTAAATCAGATCTGTCTAATATAACTCAACCAAGAGAGGGTGAATTGGTTATTCAATCTTTTATTGATTTTAAAGGAATCCTAAAATTTTCTTCAGTCTTTATGACCCCAAATAACCAATTTTCCAATTCTGTATTAATGGACTAATTTAAGCAATTAGGAAAGGCATAAAAGACGAAAGAAGCAAAGAACACAACAATTTTTAAACTGGTTCGATTCAAGATGAATCTACGTCCAGTCTTCTCCTAAGCAACCTGAGCTCAGGAGGATTCCACTAAATTAATAGAGTTGCAAGAATTATAAGAACATCTATATAATTCAAGACCCTAAAGACTAAGGGCTTTGATCTATAAATCAAGAACTCCCCCTAGATGCAATGCCTCAACACAATTGCACCTAGACCTTCGCTCACACAACGAATCAATAGTAAACAGAAATACAATTCAAAAGAGAGCAAGGAACGAATACACCTAATGGATGTGCATATGTGAAACTCAATCCTCAATCCAAGCTTGACCCTCCAAGATTGAATCCATTATCAATCTTCTTGAATGTCCAAATGAATGATCTCTAAGAAAGCAAGAACTATGTGAATCTTTAATCTTAGAAAAATCTCTCAGAAAATCTCTTCGTGATTCAGTTATTGCGTTATTCTCAAACTGATTTCAAATCTGTTTTTAAACAAGAGTTCTGCTGCTAAGATTAGTGGATTAGGGAATTTACCTAATCGATTATTGTGGGTGATTTTTCAATGCATCAGTGCAGTGCCCTCTGATAATCCATTAGTTAAATGTTCAATCCATTAGCAAGTTCTACATATGACATATTCAATAGACTGACAACTAATCTATACGGTTCAAGCTTGGTTTACATGAAATCCTAGATATGCATCACCTATTTACAAGATAAGTTCAGGACTAAGTCTAAGACATTAAAATAGTAACACAATGACTTTGGACATCATCAAAATCAGCTTTGTATTATTAAGCGAGCTCCCTTTTCAACATTTTGCATATCCATTTTTAGGGTCAAAGTATGTCACATAAAATATGAACTAGATGTGAGAGACGTAAAAACCAAGATCTTTTACATTGGATTACAATAATAACATGGCTTCAATGTTTGAAATATTTAATATAATTTAAAAATAAATAATTAAAATAAAAATTCTATTTTTACTTATATTTTTATGCACTATTCATTTTATGGGTAAACAGTTTTTTTAAATTGACTACAAATTATTTTTGTTTAAATCATATTGATGAAATTGACTTTTATGTCTTCCTTCTTTACCTACAAATACCATTTAGGTGCATAGAAAAAATACACAACAAATAGGGATGAACCTTTTAAAGGACCCAGGAGAGTCACGACTCCCCCAACATTTTTTTTTAAATTTGTATATATTTTAAAAATATATATATATATTTTTTATTATTTATATTAGTTTACAGTTTTTTTAGAATTTGAAAACTATGTTTTATTTCTCCTCTAGTATTTTTTGTTCTCTTTTATTCGGTTTCTCTCTTTTCCATACCTGTCTTACTCACCTCTTTTTTCTATCTCAATTTTCACTATCAATCTCTTATCATTTTCATAATCAAATTGCACTAAGACGAAATTAAGGAGTTAAGGAACATTTTGGACCCAACAATTTCTTTTTTATGAGTAGGTTTATTTTTTATCCCTTTTTTTTCTTAGAAGCAATATATTTTCCTCTTATATGTGACTTGTCTACATTATAGGCAGATCTCTATTTGTTACAGATAATAAAATCATGATCTAATTATTGATCAAACAATTTCCAAGCCCATTGTAGTTATTGTAGGCTTTGAAGTTGTGCAAGGGAAGAACAATACTAGGTATCTACTTTAAGATAAAGGAAGTTAATCATTTAGAAGTTGTTAATTTTATTAAAATATTGAGTTTTGGTTTTGAGATTTAGTTTGGGGTATTCATAATTTTTTATTTTCCTAAATAGGTGAAATGTGACAAACTCATATTAGAAAAATCACGATAAAGAGTAAAATAATTGATTCTTTTTTCAAAAGGAAGACTTATGATGAAGATGAAAAAAATATATATACGTCAACTAAACTTGAGAAACTTCATGAGAATCCAAGAAGTGAAGAAAATGAAAAAACAACTCTCTAAAGTTCCTAACGTTAAATATAATGAATTTGAAAATTCTTTAGAACGTAATTCGGAGAAGCGTCATATCATGACTCTTCCAATTTTTTAGCTACAACTGAAAGATATTTTTCTGCAATGAAAATAATCAATAACAGATAGCGAAATAAGATGGAGGTTGAATTTTTAACAAGTAGCATGATAATCTATATTGAAAGGAACATTGCAACAAGCTTTAGTTCTGATTCAATTATTGAAGTTTTTTTAAGTTACCAAAAAAACGTAGAACAACACTTTGACTAAAGGTAATTTTTTCTGTTTTGAATATATTATTGTAGATTATAAACTTTATGTTTCACTTTCATATATATTAATATTGTCATATTTTGTTGGATTCTACTATCATTTGTATTTGTTTTGAGTAGAGGAAATGATGAGAGGAAATGAAAACTTTTTTTAATTAGAAAAAATAATTTACAAATAAAAAATATAACTTGGCCCCTTAAATTTTTGTTGAAGTTTCATCACCGACAACAAACACATCTACTTGGAAAAAATGTTTTTTTTTGTCTTTTGCTATATATTGTCTTTTAAAACATTGTTGTTCATAAAGTTTAGAAATCTTTCGCTACACTCCAATCGATCTGACAAGGTTTGTTATATTGGAAGAAGAATGTATAATATTGCTACACTCGATCGATCTGATAGGGTTTTTATATTGGGAGAAGAACGTATAATATTGTGTAGTGTCATGTGCAACAATGGGGACATTTTCTCTCTAAGGACAACATTGTATGTGCCTCAACCAATATTATTTGTACTCTTTATGTCATTTAGAATTTTGTTCTATATTTTAATTATTATTTTTATTTGTTATTTGGTTTTATAAATCTTTCGTTATTCGTATTTCTATCTTATTCTTATTTTTATATAATAATTATTATTATTCAATTTGTTTAATATTTTCCAAACATTAAAATATAGATAATTGCATAATGGATATGCATTGAACAACCAATATGTTTTTCACTTAAGAAGGGTATAATGATCAATTTTACGTCAACATGATACTTAAATCTACACTTTTGAATTTTGAACATTTTAGGAGTGTCCAAATGCAACCCTTCTGCATACAAATTACATCCACAGTGCATGATCACTCTTGTGCAACTTTCATGTGCTCTAAAAGAACATCGAAAATGACACCACATTTTGATTACATCATCTCAGCTCTTGTTTTTATTCCCTTCAACTGCTAAACCTTGAAACTACCAATCATTATAATCACTTTAAAAACTTCACCAATATCTGCAATCATATCACTAAATCATCGTTGCTAAGGAAAATAAAGCAAACATTACGCAAGTAAAAATATTGCAGCTCTGACTTGTTCAATTCTTAATTATTTGATGTATTTTTAGCAAAATTTTTTGGTGGGTTGAGAAGTTCTCAAAATTTTATGTCATCATCAACCTCTGCATGCATTATTGGAGTTGGATTGAGTCATGTAGTTGTTGAGTTTTGTAGCCAATTTAACCTTTTCAACTTTCATTGCTGCAGAAGCTTACACATATATACAGTGAATGTGTTATTGCTTTTTCTTTCCCTTCCTCTTTATTCTTCCATTGAGTCAATTACGGAGAGTGAAACAATATAAAGATACAGGAATACTTCAAAAGATCATTTTGTATATTTTATATGTTAGAAGTAGACTTTAAACTTAATTTAACTCTACAATCGGTATCTCACTTATATATTATGAATTGACTTTATTTTTAGTCGATGTGGGATTTCTAACACACATCCTCACGCCGAACTTGTAAGATGAGGTTTGCTTTGCACCTTATTTATGTATTATGAATTGGCGTAATCTCTAATCGATGTGGAAATATCTCACTTTATAAGAAAACAAAAATGAACATAAAGTACATAAAACTAAACTGATCTTTTATTAACCTAATTTATGTGTACATTAAGTTTTTTTTAATATTTGAGAAAAATAATTTTAATTAGTTAGATTTTTAATTTACAGGAGATTTTTTTAAGGAAATGATCTGAACAAAGTTTTTGTTCATTTAGTTATTTTATGACAGATTAATACCACTTAATTAATTCCTCTGTGTGTGAACTTGGTATTACCCTGGAAGAAATAGAATAAAATATAGGAAAGGGAGAAATAAAATAAAGGAAAGGGAGAAATAAAATAAAATGACTAGAAAGGAAAACTAAATTAAATAAAAAGGTAGAAAATTGAGACATTATTGAGAATAAGAAAAGTTGAAATGCAGAATTGCATGGGAGTTTCGTTGACGGTGACAAGTGATGCTGAGGGAATATATTAAAGGAAAGGTGAATTATTCCTATCTTCTGAACCCACTATTAATATATTTCTTTTATTTCTTTTAACTAATTTATTCATTTTTGTTTATGTATTCTTGCATAATACTGCATTGAAAATTTAATGGGGACACAGAAAATTGCACCCTTATATTTGTACAAAATACTGTGACTTTTTTCGTGTTCAATTGAGACTAATTTTGAAATTGTACAAGTAATTAGTGAATGAAACTTAAATAAATTTGAGAGCCAATTTTTTCAACAAATAAAAAAAAATGGAAATGAAACACAAAGTTTAGATTGGAAATGGTTTAAAATTGACCCAACTTCGTTAATATATATGTTTCTAAATTACTTACTTTAATTAAATAAATTTATCCACTGATGTTATTATGATTCCATAACAACCAACCTAATACATAATTATCATAACTGATATCATATATTAATTTATATTAATTTTATAGTATGTATAAATAATTTGTCACAAATATAAAAATGTTGATATAAAAATTAAGCTTGTCGTTATATATATCCTTCTACAAAATGTGTACATTTAATTTTCTCAATTCAGTGTCATAAGGTACTCTTATTCCATCTTTGAATCTTAGTAGGCCATCTGATCTTAAAAGAGAAATCCAACTTAAATATTATCTAATAAATCAATGGTAATTTCTAAATAGTTTTTTCTTTATCATTTCAAGGAAATAATTAATCATTTTAAAACTGGTGTAATTATATTTTCTAAATCCCTTAATCAATTTTTAATTCCTTTACCGATTCAGATAAAGGTGGTAAAGTGAACTATGATTTGCGAATCCATCCACTGCTTAAACAAAATTTAATAAGTTTGGGTTGAAGTTGTGAGTTTCGTTTGATCCATCTCACCCAACTAATCAACCTGGCCGGTTAAAATAAATGTTAAATTATATTTTTGGTTCCTATTTATACAGTAAAATATCGATTTGGTTTTTTCGTTTCTGTTTATCTCAATTTGGTTTTTATTTTGAGAAATTTTGATGTAATCAAGACATTTTCGTTAGTGGTACAGTAATAATGTTAGAGGAGTGTCACGTCAGTTCTTGGATTTTATTTATTTATTTATTTATTTAATTTTTTAAAAAAATTAAAAATTTGCCATGTGTCAAACTGACATCGTGTCACGTGGTAGTGACAGTGCAATGTGACAGTGACATGCCACATGTCACTATTATGTCAGGTGTCATTTTTTCATTCTCAAATTGATTCTTGTATTTTTATTTGTCTAAATCTAATCTCAATTTTTGTAAAAATTTAGCAATTTTGTCTCTCTCTAAATTGGAATCAAATTTAATTTTTATATAAATAATACACAAATATTTCTATCAAAATTGATATTTCTAGTAAATATTTTTAACAAGATTAAATTTATTTAAATTAATATTTTACATTGAACTTTACTTAAAATTGTTTTAAAGTTGCTAATAGAAAATAATGCTAATAGAAAAAATTCAATAAATTATATTGATATTTTATTACATCATACTTTAATAATATTTTTTTATTTAAATTTAAATTTCAAAAAGTTGTATATTTTTAAAATGTGTAAAGTTTAATCATTTCTATACAAATGTTTGAGTCGCTGGAAAAATAATAATTATATAAATTTTAAAATAATTTTAACCAATTTATATAACCATTGAAAACAAATAAATTTAAAAGTTGAAACAATTTTAAATAAAGTTGAATGTTAAACACAGATTTAAATAAATATAGTTTTGTTAAAAATATATAATAAAAATATTAATTTGAATAAAAATGTCAAATTTAATAAAAATATTTGTATAACATTTATATAAAAATTAATTTTTGTTTCAATTTGGAGACGGATGAAATTGCACAATTTTTATAAAAATTGAGACTAAATTGAGATAAAATAAAATTACAATAACCAAATTGAGAATGAGAGAATGACACTTGACTTAAGAGTGACATGTGATATTGCCATTGTGTTACTTGTCACGTGTTACTGTCCCGTGGCATGACGTGAATTTGACATGTGATAATTTTTTTTTAAATTAAAAAAATAAATAACAAATTAAAAAAAATTAAAAATTAAAAGAAAAAAATCAAAAACTGATACGTAATTACTACATTAGTCTTTTTTAAATTAAAAGTTAAAATAAAGAATAATTAAAAAAATGGATAAGAATTATAATTTTTTATTGATAATAATTACAAATCAATAATTTGTTATTTTTTAATTAAAATTAATTGATAATGAAGAATTTTCTTTTATTACGTGATGTAAATCATGATAATAAATTTCAAAAGTTCTATAACTTATTAAAAATATGACAAAACTCACCACCAGTGACCCTTGCTTCAATGTTAGAAAAATTGTGTATATTACATTAACATTAGAAAAAATTCATTAAATTTTCTAACATGAGATCACATATCTCCAACCACAAAAATGTATATATATATATATATATATATATATATATATATATATATATATATATATATATATATATATATATTCATCCTCTTATCATTATTAACTCCAGTATTAGCAAGCTTCACAAAATCACCTTAACATTACAAGTTGAGATTGTTTACTAAAGTATGTTCAGAGATTTTTATTTTTATTTTTTGAGAAAAAATGTTAAAATTGTTAAATCATATTTTGATTTCAGTTTTAATAAAACTCTTAGTTTGAATATATTTGATGTAAATTTTTACTTAAAAAAATAATAAGCATCAAGAGCAGCGTAAAAAGTCGTGTTTAAAACAAATACTTGAGTGTACGTAATTTGGGTCATGTCTCCTTCAAATCCAACTAATTGATGTGTGAGTTTCATGCAGTGCTTACTATTTCACCATAAAAATTAAGTAAAAAAGGGTTAGGAATTGAGATAACCCTGCGGGGTTTTTGAGTTGGTAAACATGGCAACATCATATTGCACTAAACTTATAAAACAACATGTAAAACGTTCTTATTGTTTTTGCTACGAAAAAACACCTACATAATTTATTATTTAATTTAACTTTCTATCACTTTCAGCAACTTAAAAAATTAAAATAGTTCACACAAAATTATATTTTTAAGGTGTGGTACACTTATTTTAAATCAATGCCTCTTATACACGTAACATGAGTAATCCTTTTGAAAAATAAGACACCACTCACTTTATGACTAAATATAAGTCACACTTATCCAAACAATAAAAGCGAATTAATTAATAATGTATATATATCATTTAGGTTAAGTGAAGTTTAATCTTAATATTTCTTTATTTATCTTTTTTTCAAAGTTTATTGATAGTTTTAAGTTCAAATAACATTTTACAAAGGTACACTTTATATTATACCTGATAAAATAATATCAGGTTACTTTAATCTAAAATTAGAATTAGTTCTTTTACAAAATTTCAATATATTTTAGTCTCTAAATTTTAAAAAAAAATTGAATATAATTATTTTAATCTAATTACATTATTATTTTTTACATGTTAAATGTGTTTCATGTTAGTATGAGAGTTGTTTACAAAGTTTGACACACGGTTCAATATTAGAAAATACGTGTTCGACACATCAATAAAATTTAATATAATTGAGTTAAAATGACTATGTACATTCAATCTTAAAGTTTATGGACCAAAATATACCGAAGTTTCGAATAAAAAACGAATTCCAACAATGGATTAAAGTTCAGATACTAAAAACATAATTAATCTAATAGTATTCTTTTAACTAATTTTAAATTTTTACACGAGTTCAATCTTGATTAATATTAACTTTTGTAAAACATATAACAGCTTACTTTCATAAAATAGTGAAAGCCTTTCATTAAATTGAACTGAAATAATCACTAAACTTTACACAAAAACCCCACGATTTTATTTAATTAAATTTTGTTTCAAATAACATTAACAATTAATTAAATTAACACTTTTAATTAAATTTTATGTTTCAAATGGTGAAATTGAAAGAAGATAAACACAGGGAATTCTAAAAATGAAAAAAACACACACATTATTTACACAACATTGATTACTTTTTTTATCTTTAAATAGAACAATGTAAAAAGGAAATTTCTCAATCTTATTAAGCCGCTAGAAGTAAAATGTTAAAATTCATTGAGAACTACTTAACTGTGAACAATTTCATTTAACAAATAACACCAATAAAATCCACAGATTTATGATAAATGAAAACTAAATTTTTGCGTCAAAGTTTATAGAACTAAACAATAACAAAATTTTAGCTGAATATCCTTAAACGAGTGGTGAACAGCTGTGAAAAACAGAGTTAAGTGATCGACTTTGTATGTAGTCATTAGTCTTCAATTACCCAACTTTCTTACGTTATACTCTTACAATTATTATTATTTGATGATCTAATTTCTTATGTCATTCAATGACACACGTTCTTCCCCCATATAATAATAACATAATAATGCAAACAAAGTTCTGTTCTGCGTGAAGAAACTGTCAAAGTACGTATAAATCTGCAGGATGCTATTTGTTTACGCAAAAACCAGCTTTGCCCACAAATGCAGAAGAAACTTCTTACCAATAAAAAAAAGTAGGAAACTGCAGGGTTATTAATCAAACATTTAATAATATAGTTCCTAGATAAGGTAAGGTATTATATAATATAATCTTGGGTTCGTAATTATGGCGATTCTTGAGCCTTAATCACCGTTCTCGAATCTCATGCTACTGTGATTAACATAATTACACCATCAAGAAAGAAATTGAGTGTTCGTGAAGCTGCTGAAACCAACCAAGTTTTTTAAAACAAACAAGCGGGTCTTATTCCCAACAACATATCCACAAAAGAAAAAGAACAATTTGACTATTTTTCGCACAGAAAAAAAGTGTAGGGTAGGTACCCTTTAAATAACCCACAAAACAAAGGGTAAAACAGTAATTAAAAAGAGTTGGCACCCCATATAAACTACAACAACAGCTCTCAAAAACATGGACCAAACCAAACACATGTAACACTCATCACTCTCTCTCTCTCTCTCAGACACTGTTTCTTTCTATGTACCTGCTCCTTTAGTAACACACAAAAATGTTTAGCCCTTCTCATCTAAAAACCTTGCACCCTCTTCAAGTTTTCTCACTGAAACAACCTTCGTCTTCAACCATAAGCTCCATGAAGTTGAAGAGAATCGTCCACACCCTCATAATCTCCCACTTGTGCCGAATCATTCGTGCACTCTCCAAAGTCAAAGCTGTGGTGGTTGAGATTCTCAAGGACAATTCAAGCATCCACAAAAAGCATTTCAGCAACAGGCGCAAGAAGATCATCTTAGGCTCCTTCAGGCTTCACTACAACTGGTGCTCCTCCAAATCCTCACACGTGTTACCGGTTCCAGAACCGGTTTTCGAAGGGTTGGGTTCGGGAGAGGCACAAGGTGAAGATTGCCCCTACCTTCGGTGGCTTGAAGAGAAAAAGGTTGAAGAGAAGAAGGGTGCAGGTGCAGGTGGTGCAAAAGATGAGCATGAAATGAATGAGATTGATGTTTTAGCAGAAATGTTCATTGCGAATTGCCACGAGAAGTTCAGGTTGGAGAAGCAAGAGTCTGATAGGAGGTTCCAAGAAATGCTGGCTAGAAGCATGTAAAAAGTTGTAAACCGATAAAAGCTCGAGATGTTTTGGTGTTTCTTTTCGAAGTTAGTTCCCTCGGTTGTGCGGTGCTTTCCCACATTCGAATTCGAAACTGTTGACAACATGGGAAAGAAAAGGTTGTCCATTGGGTCTTATTATTTATGCTCGCTCATGTTTATTAATTTGCCTTTTTCTTTTTATCCAAACTTTTCAAAAGACCAAGAGAGGGGAGTTTGAAGAATTGTACACGATCTGTGATGGGCTTGGGAATTGTGCAATTCTTCTGTCTATACGCTCACACTGGCTTTAACCTTTAATTTTCAGACTTATTTTCATCATAATTGAGAACTGCTGAATGGAATTATTATGTATCCAAGATGCATGATCATTGATCATTGAATATTTATCAGTTATTTTATGTTCACACTCACGTATTAACGGAAAAATGTGACAGGGAATAGTTAATCACGTACATTCAAAGCAAATACCTATGTAAACAGCGTACTGTGTTCCAAACACCTAAATATAGGTATAAATTATTGGACACCGACGTCTTATCCATTGTTAAACGATTTTTGTTGGTACTGTCTTGTTTGTTAGTCCATGCGTAGGTTGTGGCCAAAACAATGAGAAAGAAATATCAAACTTTCCAATTCATTTGTTAACATATCTGTTTAAGACTTTTGCGGATCGAGTCTGAACTATGATTTTTTTTTATGCCAGTTTATTTATTTCCTGTGGGAACGAATATGATATTTTTACTTTTTAGCATCTTGAAGTTTCCAACCCTACCATATCTCTTGCTGACTGCATAGCTATGGAGCACATGTCAATTGTAGAGCTTCATTTTGCAGAAGTTACGTTTACTTAAAATTGTTAACCATTTTTGTTTGTATCTGGACTCTAGATAAAGAGAGGACTCGGTCTGTACCCAACTCACCTACTCCAACTCCTCTCTTCTTCCATTTTTTTTTTATTTTTTGCTTTGAATTTTAGTTTACAAACATTTGATGAAATTTCTGAAATTAAGAAAAGGGAGAAATTGTTAGAAAGGTAGAAAATGAGCTTTATGTAGCACACTACACTAACAGAAAAGACTAGTTCTTGGGTTCATAACAGAGAATCTTAATTAACCTTAACATGATGCAGACAGTAACGATATTAAAATGATGGTCCCCATTAGGTAGGTAAGTGCTTGGATCAAGATGCACGCACTCTCACTCACTACCGGACAGCTAGACAGGTTTTGAGATAGTTAAGGTGATAGATCCAACATGTGGTACTTTTCAAACCCAAAATCATGTTTACAAGTAAAGTAATATATACTAATTCATTCAGCTTCTCATCTATTTCTGCAATCTTCAGATGTACCAACTTAGAAGGTTATATATCCTTTCCCTTCTACCACTCATTGTGTTCTGTCTTACTTCACTTTAATAACATTTCACAAAAACAGAAAACCGGACATCATGTGTATCAGCCTTAAAGGACGAGCACATGTCCATGACAAGAACATAGGTCATTCATGTCATGTGCTTGTGAACTTAAACAAAACAAAAGTTGTATTCTTTTAGTCTAGTTTTTTTCATTGTATTGTTGATCTTGGACCATGCATATGCAGTAGCATTTGCTCTCAAAGTTTGAGTATCCCAATAATTGAGCAAAAAATAAACCTGGTAAAACAGATGGTAAAAGAATTGTTTATCCTCAAGTGGGTTTCTGAAAGTCAGAGATAAGCTAATTAATATAGTAGCTAATTGCAAGGGTAAATAATTGATATTAGGATAATGGACTAGTATAGTCTAGGCTAATCTTTGGGATGGGACTTCTTGTCTGATTAATGTTGGATCTTGAAGAAACCTGTGAGGAATTAATAATTACACAAATGATAAATAATTTTGTAAATAAACTATTAAGTATATTAAAAACTATCTCAGTAAGATCCAAGTATTGTATGATTAATAATAAATACTGGGTAAGGAAATATGCTAAGTATCACATCAGTTCATGCATGATGAGACTATCTTATGTAATTGTTGAGGAATCTCAACTATTCAGATTAAAGTTGAGTGGATGAACAGAAATAATAATGAGAGAAGTAATTTTGAGTTCTGAGATGTTTGTCAAAGTACAGAAGTACAGGAATTAAGAGCAGTGAATAGTCCCTTAGCAATTATGCAGGGTTGATATGAGGGTAAAAGGAGATAGGTATGGCATCAATATTGATGCCTTTTATTGTGGTGATAGTTATGCTTTATTCCGAAACTTCTTTTGTTGCTTTATTGCAGATAGGTGTGGAAGCTTTAATGGATACAAACTTGGTGCCTTTGGTCTCCTTGTTACCATAGAAACTCTGCTTTTACACATAAAAGTGAATGGGTGGAACCACTTCCGATTTTATTCTCTATCACAGGATCAAATGGATGAGGTGCTTCTACCTGCTCTAATTCCGAACTTCAAATTTCAAAGCCAACATTGTGGATCTCAGGATCTATCTCTATTGTACCAGCATCAGGAATACTTTGTTTTACTATGTTACAAATTAATTACACAAGCAACACACAAACATATCTCTAAACTTGTTTGATAGACATTTACAACTAAAAGGTTTAAAGACAAAGATATCTCCAACTAGTTACAAAATTGATCTTGGCATAACATCTCACTTAAAATATTAAGATATATTAAATAAATGATCATTATCACTTATATATGTTTAATATTTGTGTCTGATGTGAGACTTAATGTGCCATATGCAATGACAAAACTCTTTTTAAATTCTTAACACATTTTTTTGGGTTTATATGCATTTCATATAATTTAAAAACTTTCAATACTTTCATATAATTTCTTTTCCAGACATTCTGAAAATGTCTCGTGAGACATAATTTCTTTCAAAAGTTTCTTTGCAGTTTAGTGTTTACGATCTATTTCAAATTCTAAGAAAAAAAAGTAATGCAAAGTGCTAAGAACATAACACTTGGAATAAAAATGATCTCAGAGTTTGTGAAAGTGAAGATCGCGAAAACGAAATATGGGCTCTGAAATGTGAATGTAAGACAGAAAAAACAGCTTTAGGCACTACTCTCTTGGCCTATTTATTAGCCTATGTCTACAATCCTTCTTCGTTGATGGGTCATGATCCATCATTTTCTTTTTTAACAGCTTTGGATTTTGAATGTTCAAAACTTCGCTTTCTATTTCTTTTAAAGTACAAGAAAAAAAAAAGTACAGTAGAGAAAATAGATTTTATACAGCGAAAATTCTGTTTGATAATTTTTTGTTTTATTAGCATCAATCTTTATATCAACATCAATATTTAAAACTGTATAAATTTATGTAGAAAAAAATGTTTATTATAAGAAAAGGATAAAACACATTGCTTAATAAAAGCTTAGGAACTCTTTCAGATGTTTAAATTCTGCCTTGTTTTAAAAAAATCATGATTTATAGCTAAAAATTACTCTTGAAAGAAGATTTTAATTTAAGGGTTAAAGTATGATTTTAGTCTTTTAACTTTAGCGCAAAAATTTTGTTATTTTTTAGTTATCAAATTTTAAAAATAAATAAATATAATTTTTTAATTTAATTACATTAATTTTTTTTTACTTGTCAAACATGTGTTTAATATTAACATTTGAGTTATATTGTTTATGTAATTAATTGACATGTTTTACCTCAATATTAGGAAAATGTATTCAAAATTTAGGAAGTAAAATATATTTATCCCTTAATTTAAATATTTTGATAAATACAATGATTTTAGTACTCATAAGTTTCTCCATGTTTATTTATACTTTAAAAGTGTTTTTATTTTACTATCTAAAAATATTTTTAAATTGAATAATAATATTTTGATCACTTTTAATTCACCACTCCAATGATCATTGGATCATCACATCACACCATTTCATTGAAAAAAAAAACAAAATAGATAATTAAAAGGTGATAAAAGTGATGGATTAAAAGTAAATAAAAGGATGGATCAAAATATAATTATCTTTTTAAATTCTCTTCTTCTGAAATAATCCTTTCAAAAATTAATCAGCTATCTTAATATAATATTTTCTTAAATTAAATTGTTTACTTTTATAACGAAGTAAAACTTGCGGAAACGAAGTAAAACTTTCGATATGACTTACGGAAACATGAATCTGGACATACAATTATTTTAATTTAAAATTTAAAAACAATAAATTTATAAATTTATTTTATATTTAATTTTTTTAATATTAAATATGAGACTTAGATCATCTCCTTCTCAAAAATTATAGCTTGATGTCAAACGTATGTGGGCGTGACTGATAATGTATTTAATATTTATTTTTTTATTTTCTTTTTGGAAATCATTAAATGATAGCAATGTTTGATATCAGCGCCAAATAAGTTGCAATCTATTTGGCTGTAAAGCAAACTTTGTACCTAAAACATGCATCCTCCAACAACTCACTAACCAACAACCAAACGTGTTCTCTTCTCATCACTCATTTTGACGTTGCCATGATTATAGATCTCACTCACCATGCTCTGTCAAATTTTCTTAATCAATCTCATCAAATGGAATATAATTTCTTCAATTCTAGTTCTTATGTACACTTTATGTCTCTGCTTTCTCTGATGCTCAAACATGATGACTAAAATCATACAAGATACAAGAGGAGAAAATAGAAACAAGAAAAAAGAGCTCAGAATTTGGAACAATAAAACAGACAACAAGATCAAATCACAAAAAAACAGACAACTAGTTCTGAGTAGGATTTGGTATGCTGGATGGTGCTTTTCTCAGGCTCAGTTCCACATCTTTGTTCTTCTGTTTCTTGCTTCCACCTATCTTACTCATACTTGTTGAAAAAGAAGTCAAGGATGAAGATGGAACCTCTCTTGACACTGCCACACTTCTCTCTCCTGAAAACCTCTGTTCATGGGAGACAGAGTACAAGGACAACACAACAAGGTGAACCATGACCAACGCCAATACAGCCACCAAAATTCTGCTACTTCTCATCTTCATGATTCTGATAAATGAGAAAGGGTTTTTTTTAGTAGGAGAGCGAGAATGAATATTTTCTAAGAGTTGGATCAAGTTAATATGAAAAGAGCAAGAGCATGCCTTGTGCACGTGGTTTGTATTCTCATGTTCAATCGTGTGATTTTCTTATATTTAGAATTATATTTGAATTTCTAATAGTTTGGTAAAAAGTAATTTATATTTTGTCATCTTTCACCATTTTTAAAATTGTCTTTCCACTGGTTTGCCTTGTGCTTCCATGTTTTGGGTATGACACGTGAAAACTGAAAGCCTTATACTTGAGTTAGATTAGAATTGAAGCAGAAGATCCCAACAATCTTAGTTGGCTTGTCAGAAACATTTGAAAACACAGTTTCTCCCTCAACCTTTGTTTTTTTTCTGTTTCTTTTGTACTGGAGATTCTTCATGTTTTCACGAGGTTGGAAGATGGGATGAGTATAAACTACGAAATTCAGGATCTTGCAAAATTTTGACTCACCCCACATGATTGATCTTCACAAGCCTACCCCACTTTTAGTCACTGATTTTGACTTCCCACTAGGATATATATATATATATATATATATAAAAGTAAAAAACATTATGAGTCTTCATTCAATAACGGTGGTCAGATTCTTACCCCACATCATCGGAGTAGATTACTTCCAAATACTATGGAGGCATTGATGTGTCTCCAAGACTGGTTATGGACCAATATGGAAGGTAATGAAATTAACACTTTTACTTATATACTTTAATTAAGTGATTATTAGAAATTTTTAATGAATCATGCTCTTCTAGATTAAAATTGGACAATATGAAACTTTATACAATGTTGCAAGATGTGGACATTGATGAAGTTAGTAATTTCTTTAATATTTTATTCAAAAATAAACTACAATATAAATTGTTAGTGATTTTTTATTTGTTTGTTTTTCAAGAATCAATCGGAGAAAGTGAGCTTGTTAATCCAAACACTAATTATGGTTAAATATTTGTTTTTTAAACTATTTTTGTAAATACCCGTGGGTACCCGTGGATACCCGCGGATATGAAAAAATAGACGGGTACCCACATAACGGATACCCGATGGATATGGGTATGGGTATGGGTACGGGACGAATATTTATCCAGCGGGTAGAGTACGGGGGAGCTACTACTCGTACCTTACTCGCCCCGTTGACATCCCTAGCGACAACGCCTGTGTGTACAATTTTTTATATTTGTGTGATATTATATTAATATGTAATGATAATATAATATTATTAAATTAATATATAAAATAAAATTATATTTATTAAAAATAAAATAAAATATATAAGAAAAGATGAAAGAATAATTGTTGATAAATAAAAAAAAAGGTTTATAAAAATAATGGTCAATTTTTAAAAATTTAATAAATAATTATATTTTAAAAAGTAAAATTAATATTTTAAAATATGAACACAAAATAAAAAATCTCTTTAACACGGTTACATAGTCAACATAGGGAGATATTCTGCAGACAAAATAGTAAAAGGTAAATCTATGCATAAAGGACCAAGGCCCTATAATTAATTACCTGTGCCATGACCTATGTCCAATAATGTTAGTGATTCAAGAATTATCTAGGTGTTCTAGTTTCATGTTCATCAACTTCTAAATTTTAAAAGAAAAAACACAAAGTAATTTTTAAAAAATATAGAAAGTAAGGTAAAGAAAGTTAATATAATTCTACATTTCACCTTAGATATCAGTTTTGGGTTGTGATATGACTTTTTCATGTGCAGAAATTGAAAATAAAAATATGGATTTTGGATAAATAAACTTTAAAGGATACTATGAGTTGTGTAATGACACAGAAAATAGTCTAAGTAGTATCGATTTTTAAAAGATGATTCTATATTATTTGATTAATAAAGGTCATATAGATTAAATGTTTCATTTATAAAAATTCATTATTTTTATATGTTTTTTTCTAAAACAGTCTTCTTATCTTCTTTAGAATTTTAACTCTTTTTTTCATCCTTTTAAAGATCAAAGATTATATGAGTGATCTTAGCAGAGAGTTATACTTTATCATTCGATCAAAGTTAAGAACAGAGTAAATTCTCTTTTGTCCCTTTTGAAGGTTGTGTTTTGAGTTGCATGTAGCATGTATAGTTAAATACATGTGACTCAAAATAATTTAAAGTGAAAATTTCTTTATTTGTGATCATAAGATTACACTTAGATTTTTAATTAGAGTTTTGTTTGTATAGTTAGATTATCCTGTGGGGAATATAATTTTAAGGTAGGGGTGATCATGGATTGGATTTTTAGTAATCCAATCCACATCCATTTTGGATCCAAATAATTGGATTACATTTTCGATCCAAATCCATTTTTTCAAAAAAAGTAGATTGGATTTTTTAAAAATCCAGATCCAAATATTTAGATCAAGTTTAAATACAGATCTAAATATTTGGATCAAGTTCAAAATCCAAAATTCATTTTTCATAAAATAAATTCAAATTAAATTTTTTAAAACTTATGTTCATAGGGCTGACACCATAGAATTTGATAGATTTTTTGTCAGGGCCAACGAGGCCAAATTTCAGCATGGGATGAACTTGGATGACTTTCGAACGAATTTCGTCGGTCGGAACCGATTTGACTGAACATGGCCAATTTTCGATCACAGTTGACTAAGTTGAATATAGTCAAATTTCGTTCGGGACTTATTCGATCGAATACGGCTAAATTTGGGCTAGTGCCGACTCGACCAAATTTTGGTCATGACCAACTTGATTGAATTTGGCCAAATTTACGTCAGGACTGACTCGCCTAAGTATGACCAAATTTCGATCGCGATCGACTATGCCGAATACGACCAAATTCAGGCCAGGACCAACTCAGTCAAATTTTGGTTAAGGCCAACACGATCAAATTTTGACCGGAGCCGACTCGACTGAATTCGGCCGAATTTCGGTCGTGGCCAACTCATTTGAATATTGCCAAATTTCGATCGTGACCGACTCATTTGAATACGATCAAATTTCATCCTAGGCCGTCTCAGCCGAATACGACCAAATTTGGGCCAGGGCCGACTCGGCCAAATCTCAATCGGGGCCAACTTGATTGAATTCGACCGAATTTTGACTTGAGCAAACTAGGCTAAATACAGCCAAATACGGTCAAATTTTGTCTAGGTCGACTCAGCCAAATGTAGTCAAATTTGGGTCGGGATGAACTCAACCGAATACTTTCAAATTTTGTCCAGGACCAACTGGACCAAATTTCGATCGGGACCGACTTGACAGAATTTGGCCTAATTCAGCCAAATTAGGGTCACGCTAACTCAATCAAATACGACTAAATTTGGGCTAGTCCGTCTCAACCTTTAGCCTAACCTAACCAAAATATAAACTGAAAATTTGGATTGGATATTTTGGATTATCCATTTTGAAAATCTAGATTTAGAGTATGGATATACAATCCATAAAATATATAAAATGTAGATCAGATTGATATCCAAATCCAATAAAATGGATTGGATTTTTAATAAAATGAAT
>Ga0214545_1002800_pt1 | contig 33519 bp, 16 predicted proteins | sample CNSS4metaG_FD_160064 | JGI IMG/M metagenome (GOLD analysis project Ga0214545, IMG submission 160064) | Root nodule microbial communities from cowpea collected in UCLA plant growth center, Los Angeles, California, USA - CNSS4 | ecosystem: Host-associated > Plants > Roots > Nodule | place: USA...
GTCCTTCGAATGCCTACATCAAGGTATCAATTAAGTAGATAATAAGATAATATTTCAACATACCAAGATATCGCTAAGACTGTATCTAAACTTGGGTATAGATTTGTTTCGAGATAACTAATTGCATGCAACTGTTGAGTGGCAATCAAACTGCACTTATATTGTATCTGAGCTTACTTTACAGGAAACTCACAGAAACATTGAACTGGATTTTTCTTTGTGCAGAAAACTCAGAAAGGATTCATTTTGACTACAATTGGATGGAGAACTAGCAAACGTCTGTACAGAAGTCTTTTTAGGTTAACCTATATTACCCAACATGAAAAGGAGTGCTACAGAAGAATCCTGTGAATGTTAACAGCATTAAACATAGATAGTAACCATGCCTGTACTAAACCTAGCTTAAAAGTACAAACACAGACACAAGCAGCCTAATAAGTGAATTCATTAAACAAGCACATACCAATATCTGTCTTTCTTTCTAACAAATTAATGAGAACCAATTCCAAGAATACAAATCTCAAAATACAATCTGAAAAGCATGGCTAACAAAAGGAACAACTAAAAAACAAAAAAGAAACCGAAGGGGAAGAACATGAAGATAATACCATATAAAACTGAGCAAAAATATTATGATTGTCAAGGATCAACTGTCCAAAAAGCTTAAGTCGTTTCATGAAGACCAATGATTGGTTTTATATCTCTTGACAATTCAATTTAACATTCAAGAACCTTTGTAACTATTTGTATCTGTATCTAATTATCTATAATAATCAAAACATACTTAAAGGCTTGTTTAAAATGCTATGGAAGCATGCACCGCAAAACACATCAAATAAACATTACTTTCAGGGTGTGTGCTTTCATCTGAATCATTATAATCTGTAGAATCAGCAAATGTATTGATGTTTGCTCCTTCTTCAACATCCTGTATGCCCATTGCAAAGGCAGCAGCCCGACTTTTCCCCATCTCCTGTACAACTCTAGCTGCTGCATGAAGCACGGGTCTAGAAAAGCTACGGAAAGAACTCTCTAACCTGAAAAACATTAAATCATAGACAAGGTGAATTAAAATTAAACAGCTTCCACATCACCCAAGCCAATGACTCGATAATTCAAAAAGAAAAATCAACATGCATCAAAAATACGCAATCGAGTTTTTGAACCTTCTCATTACAAGTTTTATAAGAGGTTGAGGACGTTTCATCTTCTGAGATTTATCTTTAGAACTTTCTTTTGACGATGCATCTGGTAACTTGAGAATTTCCCTGGTCAAACGATACCACCCAGTTGCACGCTCCTCCGTCCTAGAATGTGTAAACATAATAAGATTGCATCCCCCAATCACAAGACAGAAAGTAAACGGTAAAATCAAAGCTAAACTTATGATTAGGAAGGTAGAGATAAATTGCACCTCTCAGTATTATCATATTTTCCTAGTACACATAAAATTGCCTCAAAACAGACTCTTTCACTAGGATCCAACAGAAGCTGGTAGAGCACTGAATTGAACTGGGATCTAATATCTGGTCTCTCTGTATATGCATGCAAAACACAAATTTAACCATAGCATATTTACCAAGGATCAATTTTAATTAAACACAAGTTTTTTAAAACACCAACCATCTAAAGCTCTAGCCCTTGATATTGTACAACACAACTTCGCCAGAGAAACTCTAGCCAGAACATCGTGCAAATGAAGAATATCTTGTAATGCCCCTGTATATAGACCAAATAGCCATCATAACACTATTTGTGGCAGAACAGCAACAAGATAGTAAGTTATAAATATTCACAAAGTCTTATCATTTGCATAAATACTCAGTAATTATGCAGAAATTTTCCTCTCCGTTTACACACAAATCATGAATGGAAGTAACGGAAGTGTTTTGACATACTTTACTGACCAAAAATTGGTTCATAATCATTATCTACTGTTTTTTACCAAATAAAGTTGACGCCCCATCAATGTAAAATTCAAATAAAAAAAGGAAAGATGGAAGAAACAATGAAGATCCAATTAGCATACCTCCAGGCTGAACATGCTTTCCTGCAAAAGAATATCCAAGAAGCATTAGATTTAAGGAAATCTTGAAAAAAAATATTCTAACATTATATTACAATAGTATACGCAATTAAACACCATTTTAATGGAAAATAATATGAAGATTTAAACTCTTACCTAAGGCCATAGCAACCGCATAAGGATCCCTGGTTGCTATCTCAGAAACAATTTCAAGAGCATGCCTCACAGCAACTGGATCAGCAAATGAAATCCTGCATTAAACTTTGTTTAGTTTTGAGAACTGAAGATCGGAACCAAGGGAAGAAACCAAAAGCGAATAATAAAGTAAACAAAGTTGCTCAAAGAGAGGTCATGAACTATTGGTTCCTCAAAGTTTTGGTTGTAGGAGTAACTTACCCTTGTACAGCATAATGCAGAAATGCTGGATTTCCAGGATCCAGAGGGAGCCTTCTCAGAGCACTTAAGGCACCATATTGTAGATTGCTTCGGATGATAGACTATATGACCAAGCACATAACACGTCAGAAACATAGTATAATACCATTGAAGTGTCCTCATACAATATAATAACTTATGTTTGTTGGGACTATTGGTCTATGACAAGGTATTAAAGCCTCTATGACCAAGAGATCTAGAGTTTGATCTTAGTCACACATCAATCTAATAAATAGTTGAATATCACCACTAGGGATGTGATCTTAATGGTGTATAGAGAGTTCTTCTCGTTTCTCTGAGCTGATTGCCTATCTGCCACATCAGCATAGTTTGTTCACTATAAGCTAATTGGGTATTTGCCACGTCAGCACAATCAGTTATAGTAGTTAGTTATTTTCTTTGTAAGCTGATTGACTAGTGCCACATCAACAACTTCTCTTATACTCCCTCCCTATAACTACATAAATAGATCTCTTTTCTTAAGAGATCAGAATATCAAAAACAATTACAAAGTTTCCCTAAATTCTCTTTTCTCTTAGAACCCTAGATCTTTGTTTTCTAAATATCCATGCTTCTAGCCCAACAAGCTCTTGAATGATCGGGTGTGCTAGAGATATAACATAAAATCATTCAAGTTGTTGAAAGTCTCACATTGACTAGTGATAAGGTCAATTTGTAGTATATAAGTGGGTGGAAACCTCACCTTGCAAGTCAATTTTATAGAGTTGAGTTAGGCTTAAAGTCCACTTCTTAACATGGTGTCGGAACCATGGGTTAAAGCCTACCCTAGTGAAATTTGTTATTTGTTAGGTCTATTGTTCCACCCGCTACCGAACTACCTATTACTGTCTAGTCCCACGCACGAGATTTATATGTCTCAGCGTGAGGGAGTATGTTGGAAGTCCCACATTAGCTAGTGATAAGGTTAGTTTACAGTATATAAGTGGGTACAAATCTCACCTTACAAGTCGATGTTATGGAATTAGTTAAGCTTAAAGTTCACTTCTAAACACAAGTGTTTTCACCAAAAACATATGTGATGTTGAGTCATATCTATGTCAAACCAAGTTGTGTCTTGTAACTTTCAAAATCTGACATCCTCGTATTTGTCATGTCATATTTGTTAAAGTTGGTGCTTCAGGTTCTGGGGCAACTGTATTTCCACCTTTTAGTAGGTTCTTTTCAGTTATAGATTTAAGACTCAAGAAACTGTGTTGATAAGCTGGCAAGTTTAGGCCTATCTTCTAGAGAAGTGTTTAAAAGGTATACGGTTATCCCAACTTTTGTAAGTTTGGACTTTTATCATAATAAGTTTCTTTTTTCTATGTATAGGGCTTCTTAGCTTGTGTATAGCTTTATAGTTGGCCTGTTTTTTGTTCATGGGTTTTGGTTGGGTCCCCCATAAGTTCTTTGTATCTTTCTTTTTGTTTTTAATGATATTTTCATATGATGGCAAATGATAGATGTCCTTGGGGTGTTAGTGATCTCCTAGAGATATTCGACTACACCTCTATGTTATCTATTTCTCATATTGCAGGACATTGACAGTTCTCAAGTTTAATCTTGTCAATCAAATTTTGAAAAGCCTCATTTTGTAGATCTTTTCCTACCTTGATTGGCTTTGTACTTTACACCGTGTCCTATTTTCTGAGGATCTACATATTTAGGAATATTTTTTGTATGAAAGCACCAATAGATTTATTGCAAAATGCAACATAAAGACTTGTCTTGTCCGCTAATTTCTCTCAGAAAAAGAATACTATATTATTAGGAAGAAAGACATGTATCACACTTGCTCTAATTGCTTTAAGTACATTTTTATGAGCCTTGAATTCTACATTGCTTAGAGTGGAAAGAGGAAATAGTTCCATTAGCTATAAAAAAAGATTCCCTAAATTTACAAAAAAAAAGTTACAAATATAAGGATAAAAGAAAAAATAGTACAAATCAATGATCTTACATCTTTATCACCACCTTTAGCCCCAAGTATACCCCTCTTTCGCTTTTGCTGAGCGTCACCAACCTAACAATCATTCACAACCTAACAATCATTAGAGGCAGAAAAAGTAAAAAAAGCTCAAGTACCATAATTTCAAAAATCTGTTCTGATAAAGAAAGAACACTTTTAAGGAGAAAGTGAGAAAAGGAGAATAACTCCAAATAGAAAAACTACATTGAAGTAGCAGAAGATACAAAAGGAATACAAAATAATGAAGCTCTTCAATCCCTACGTATGTCAGCCAAGGGAACTCTCTGGAAGAAACATGCATTAAACACCACTAATGAGGCTATGAAATTGTTTTCCACCAAATCATTATAGGGACAAAGATTTTCCTTTAAAGATACATAACTTCATTTCAGCCAAGGACACCAAATGACAGTGCATACAGTGCACTTATAAATGCAAACTGAGGTTACAACCAAGATTCACAAAAACACATCAATAGATCCAAAAAACTTATTCTGGATAGAGGTGACTACAAGAATAAATAAAAATAAATGGGAAAAAAACAACATCATACACAATAAAGATAATAGGAAATCACAAACCTTCTCTAGTATGCCAAAAACAATTTCATACAATCTGGACAAAATTTCAGAGTTGTTTTCAGGAGCATATGTAAGTGCCTTCAAGGATTGCAATCTTCGAGCATGAACTTCAAAACATAAGTTGAATAGAAGTCACTAACGGACTCATAATCTCAGATGAAAATTGAACACCTAATTCAAAAACTAAAATTTGTGCACTTTTAACAAGATGACCAAGTTAGTTATCAAACAGGACAAAATTACGTTTACGAAAACAAAAAATTCATTGCATGAGCATGATTCCAATAATTTAATCAAGAGATTTAGATAATTATATTAATTCTGGATGCCATGTATTATTGTACTGCATTTTCAAAGACAACATTGCCACAATGACATTCATACTGAGATTCAAAATCCAAAATAATGTTCGCAGTTTGCACCAATTACAATACAACTATGGAAGCTTCAATAAAATCTCAAATTAAATTATAGGAATACAAGAAATATCCCGCTCAATATAAACTATAATTTCAAATAATTCTCATGCAGGGGAAGTTAATCATCCATACATTCAAATAGATAGATAATAGAATTGCTGAATGCAAAATAATATATCACCATCACAATATCAATATACAATTACACAACGGAAAAGTTTGATTCAGACTATTTTTCCTCCTTTCTCTTGTTAAATAGAGATTATTTTTTTACCAAATAGGAGGTCCCAATTCAAAGGTAACATTAAGGATGGCTATGCTCCACAATTAAAATATAAAAGAGTATATCAACCTTAACATTTTGGTACACTTGTCCCATTTTATTAGTCAGAGCAAAATCTCATCCAATTTCTTTATTTAGTTTATTGGTTTTGTCCAAATTTTCCCACCTGACTGGAATAATTCATTTCTCTTATCTTTCCTTCCTCTAATGTACCAATCTCACTTTATGCTTTAAATTTCCAACAACAATTTATCCAAAACTCTACACAGCCTTGAATACAGTGATTTCTCATCTGTACTAACTCTACATACTTTCATGTATGCAACTTTTGTACATGACACCAGACAAGGCAGAACAAATGCATTTGCCTTGTCAACAGACAGTATAATATGTGTGTGTGTGTATGCCAAAGCTTATTGGACCAAAAGTTCTTAAAATCTTCAGGTAAAACCATTTACAAAATTGCTGCAGTGAAAAAGGAGTTAATGAGAACTAATTCATTCCACATGAGTTCTGGGGATACTTTTACTTAAACCGCCCAAAAGTAACTATGACTCCTTCTCAACTAAAGGTAAAACATATAAGCCCATGCACAAATACATATACATGTATGCAACATTATGCCTAACATTAATAAAACCATAATTAAAAGTGAGTAACACTCACATTCAGTTTCAGAGTTAGTGGATGCTACAGAAAGCTGCTCTACTATTCTAGGCACAACATCAGCTCGAGTAACACCTCCAACTGCATCAATATCAGCCAGAGCATCCCAGTTAGGAGTGGGTATCCCACCACCGCTGCTCAAACCTTGGGAACCAGTGTCAGACAAAATTCTGGCCAGGTAGTAATAGACATATCGAAGAACACTTCTATCTTCACACTGCTGATTAAGCTGCAAAACAGGGACAAAGATACAAAACTTTATCCACACATTAAGCAGGGGGAAACAAATTCCAATACGAAAATCATTAACACATAATGATAATAATAGGAATAATGATGATGATGATGATGTACATTGTAAAATCAGCAGCAGGACTGTTCACTAAAGAAAATTGTCACAAGTATGCCATAAGCTTACCAAAGACAAACCTAGGGAGTAATAAGTTTAAATTTAATAAATAAAAAGAACAACACAGGCTACACTGAAGACAAAAATACTAGTACAAAAACATTCGAGCTCTGGGAATAAGGACATGCCACATACATAAGAGAAGACCAGAAACATATATAAGCAAACATTCAGGTTCAAAGGAGTTGGAGAATACCATGAGAAGAGAGGGAGCCAATGAAGGGTCCACAGAATTGTACACAGCAAGTTTTGGAAACACTTGATGCACTAATTGCCGTTGAGAACTTTTCTGAAGCCATATTACCATAATAAACAAAACATGAGTGAATAGACAACCACATAAGCATGTTAGTGAACCTATTTGAATAAACACTGTTGTGAACACTAATAAGAGAAATAAACAAAAAGATAAAATGGCATATGCTAGTCAAATCAACTTATGCACTTAACTTTCATAAAATTATGAACTTAACTTCTAAAGAAGTTTTTTTTTCTAAGCTTTACCAAAAGTTTAAGTGCGGAAGTTGATTTAGCTTATTTAAGAAGCTCAATTCCTTTTATTTACTTCTCCTATAAGTGCTGGTAGAGAAGCCAAGTTTATCCTATCTTTATCCTAACAGGAGTCTCGCAGAGAGAAAGTGATAATAGTCACCTGATCAGAAGTGGCAGCTAGTTCGTGAATGCTTCTAGCGAGTTGTGAATAAGAAACTGGCTGCAAAAGCAAGCGAGAACGAAGATCAAACGCACAGAATCACGCACCACCAATACTATCTTCCGCATAAGACAAGACTTCAATGTGCAATATCATATCCACTAAACTCTACTTGCTAATAACACCGAATTTCTAAGTACATATGCAAAAGCAATGTAGCTGCACTCAAAACTAACTGATCCACTACCCGCAACAAATTGAATTACGAAGCACCGCAAATTCTTGCAGAAGAGGCGACATCTCTGTACCTTTTTCTTTTGTTTTTGCGGCATGATATTGGTCCTAACTGGATGCAAAGCAGCTTTGGCAGCAGAAATGGTATCATTCTGGATCTGCATCAACGCCGCTCTCTTCGATCTCTTCTCCGCCAGAGGCTTACCTAACGCCGAGGGCAGAGATGACGGTGCCGTCGTCGCCGTAGATGTGGCCGAAGACGACGATGACGTTGTCGCCGTCGTAGGGTCTGCCGTTATCAGATCCATGAGTGTTGTTCCCGACGAGTCCTAACCAAAATCAAAGTTAAGAAAGTGAAGGTTGGAGTTGGAATTGCTAAGAAGATGTAATGAGTGCGAATAAGAACTAAGCACAGAATGAGAATTTACAGCCATTTGCTTATGGTGTGATGGAAGGATCCCCTTTCGCTGTCTTCTCTATTGTAAGCGCTACGCTAATTCGTCACCGCGGGGTGGCCAACCGTGAGAATGGACGAGTTCCGCCATCGTTTTTATTTCCTTTTTTTTTTTTCAAACTCTTTTTTCCCTTCGGACATTTTTTTTTTTTACGATTTTTTAATATTAATAAATATGTTTTACTAATTAACAGAAAAAGTATGATTAACCTTTTTATTAAAACAAATACATGCCCATCTTTTTATCATTATATTTAAAAAATTAATTAATATAATGATATTAAAATAAAAAATTATTGAATTTATATTAAAATTATAAAAAGTATATACATAAACAAAATAGTTATTATCTTTCATTAATTTTAATCATATTTATTATTTTTTATCATAATAACTGATAAAATGACTCATATTTGCAGGAACAAGATGGAAAGGGGTATAAAAGAATAGTTACAAAATATATAACTTTCACTATATATGTGAGAAAAAATAACAGTTTTTAATTTATATTATTAATTATTTGTTTATGTGAATTTATAAAAAAAAATATTTAGAAGTATTTAAAATAACATAGTCCAGCAGTCTTGATATTGGGTGGTTGCGAGTTAAAATGTAGTTTTCAGAAACAAAAACAATAAATGTAACGTGTTCAAAAGTTACCTAGGAATTTTCCTTGAGAAAATTGAACTTTGGAGTAATTGTTTTTTTTTTTCTTTTTTGAGACTTAGCATAGTTTATATATTCAAAAGGGAAAGTTTTAAAATTGAAAACAACCTTCTTGACTCAAATGGTAAAAAAAATCCATAAATGTATAATATAGCTATAATCTATAATGGAAATTAAATAAATATCTCATACTTTTAGTAGAAAAAAATGTATTTTAATAAATTTTTAATAGAAATAGATATAAGAATTATGCTATCAATTAGTGAATATTTACTATTTATTATTAGTGAATTTTATTTAAATGTGGATTTAAAAAATAATTAAATAAAATTATTAATAAGAAAACTACTAACAATTAAAAATATGTTTATGATTTAATTTTAAAAATTTACATTTTTATTTACACTTATAAAATTAAAAAGGTTAATATTTTTAAATGTATATTTTATGGTTTAACTTGTTTTTTTTCTATTGGAAAAAATAAATTTATCTGCAGTAATATTTTATAATACAATTTTATGTATATTATGGTTTAAATTTTTTTAGAAATCATTTTTATTCGAAATTAAAAGAATACAATTTTTTTTTTCAAGTATCTTCAATTCCTACTTAATAACAACAGCACAAATTTCTTTAAATATAGAATAGACATCAAGTAAAGGTTAAATATGTTTTTTTTTTAACTTTAAGTAAAATTTGAAATTAATTTATTTCAAAATTTTAGATCAATTTAGTTTTTTATCTTTCAAAATATGTGGATTTAATCCTTTTAATCAAATTTTATTAAGTTTATTTGATATTTTAAGCATGTTTCATAATAATATTTGATTTAACATTAAAACAAAAATGTGTCAAACAGTATAAATAACAATCCTGAAATGCGTATGAAACATCAAATAAATCTAGCAAAATTTGATTAAAAAGATTAAATTCATATATTTCAAAAGATGAAAAATTAAATTGATTTAAAGTTTCAAAATGAACTAATTTCAAAATTTACTAAAGATGTAAAGGGACAAAAATATATTTAACTCAAAAATTAAATAATTAAAAGAACAATACATGTAACTTCTGATCAGCATATATGACCAGGTTACCTTTGTAAAACACTGGTTTGAAGTATCAAATCCTATTTTCTTTAACTTTTCTGTAATCATATTTTATGAGTGAAATAGTGGTCGATCATTATTATTTTTAACTAGTCAAGGATTTTAAAGTAAAACATTCCGTCCTCTAAGTTTTTTCTTTGTTGTTCATTTTGTTTCTTCTTCAGAATAGTTTAAGGCATTTATATTAAGAAATTAATATATGTCAGTTTATTCAACTTTTGAATAGTGTTTTAATTCAGTAGGTGGTGTTTGTGAGATGTTTTTTACATTAAAATTTGTGAAAGGTTATTCGAGTGTGTTATATATTTTCAAGCAACTCATATTTGATTTTGCTTTAATAAAATGAAATTTTGATTATTTTGATTATTTTTATTTAGACTTAACTACATTGTGTAATATGTGAAGTCATTATGCTATATGTTGGATGTTTATTGTGGAATCTAAGTCTTATTGAGAAAAATTAATATAAAGGAAGAAAAATCCGTAAAAATTCAATGTTTTAAGATGTTACAGACAATTATAAGTAAGAGTATTTTTGTTATTTTATTTACGTAAATAAACTATATAAGTTAATGATAACAACATCTATGACATCGACTTTTTACATGGAATTTTGATAGTTGTCAATGAAATTTAATTTTAAGACAAGAAACATGCACCGAGGGACTGCAACTAATGTTAAAATTGTCAGAAACAATAATTGTCCAAAGTTTTGGAAAGTAATGTAAACTTTTTCAAAAATAAAACATCATGAATAGAAAAAAATGAGTTAGAGAGGTGTCAACACCCGATTTTATTCCGTGATCATGAAAAATAAGAAATAAAAGTTTCTTTTAAAAATTAAAATTCAAAAGTTTTAATTTTTCTTGTTTTTAAAGAAATTAAATAAAAAAATAAATGAATTGTTGGATGAATTAGGAAATGTAAAAATGGACTTAATTATTGGCCCAACCTCTTCAAAAACAAAAAAAAATAAAAAATATATATGTAATATTTGTTTTGTCCTTATTAATGTTTCTCGTAAATAATATTACTCAGGAATTTATTACATAATTAAATATGTTCTTAATTTTTTTTATGTAAATTTGAAATTTGTCTGTGTCCAAACTTGATACAACTTAGTCTTCAAACTTTATAAATAAACAAATATAATCCTCCTAACCCAACTGAATTAAATTTGTTAGATGAGTCAAATGACATTTTTGACCAATGTTTTAGCTGTTTGTAATGTTTAACATGTTTCATCTCAAATGTCAACTTAAAACGTTGTTTAACACATAAACAAACAATAATGTTATTGTGTTATTGAGTTAAAAAAAATACATTAATTAATTTCTTAAGATTGAAAATCAAAATTTGGAACAAAGATGAACTTCACTCTCACATATAAGTTTAGGACCACATACATATTTAACCATTTACTACATAAATAACATATTGAATGTGTTGCAAATGGTGGTATGACAAATGATTTAGTTTGTCTAGGTGAAATTTTAAGTAAGACATGGTGTTTGTTTAGTAGTTAAAAATATAAAATCATTGTAACTGATTTTACCAATGAATTTTACCTACAAATTTATGAATTTTAATTATCAATGAACATTATTGTGGCTAACAAATCCATTGATGAATTAGACTTTCAATTACTAACAAATTTTTTCATCGCTCACGAATCTATAGATTGAAATTATAAAATTATATAAATAGATTTCATGTAAAAATATATGTATATAACTTTAATATATGCATATGTAATAATATTTTGAAACACTAACTTACCATATTCTATGTTTTTATGTTTTCTTAATGATGGCATGTTACATGTGTAACATTCCATTTTCGTAGATTTATACTACTAATTGTACCGTTACAAGTTAGATATTAAGCAAGCATAGTCATATGAATGAAAAAAATATACACAAGCATACCAATATGACATAGCTACGATCCTTTCAATTTTTAAAAATTCTAAAGAGAAAAAATGCGTACATCACATAAACTTTATTACAATATAACAAAATCAAGAAATTACACCATACTTTATATTTATGTACATCACTCCAAAACTTGGGACTCAAACACAACCCTCAACTTACTCACCAAAATCATCTTTACCTGTAACCTCATATGCTCACGCTATATAAGCGATCATTGCGAAAAGGTGACACAAACACAAACAACAAAAGAGGATAAGCTAATGCAAACACGAACATGCATAAACAATTTATCCCATGATATCTCAAGCAATTCAAAACATATCATTTAAAGATTCAATCATCACACCATTCATAAACACTTAAGCAAAATATAATACTAGACTCGATATCTGGATTTATGCATTGACTCGGACTCCATAAGTCGTGCATCTATCGTCAAATGAAATTGAAATCCTTAAAACCTCAAGTGTTACAGACCAGTAATAGAATTTGGTTTCCCCTCCCCATGACAAGGTAAATTCTTTAGAGTTTAAAAAATTTGGAGCCCACAACCCCAATACTAATTGTAAGAATTTCCTTCACTTTTCACCACCTAAACCCTATCATATGCATGAGTTTGTGAGTCTAATAGATTATAAGATGGCTTCGCAAAGGGTGTCCTTAGTCAATGCACAACACTAACTAACTTACATACATTTCCTCTTTAGTAAAGATATGGCCATGTAAGAAAAAAAAATAACATGCAAAGTAATAAAGCCTTTATATCAACCTTGAAATCCCTTCCTAAAAGTATAAATTTCATTTCCAATACATGAACATCTCCACCTTAGAAATTACTACTCATAAACATATATCACATGAAAAACATAACCCATAATCACCCACATAAAATAGGGTTTCCTTCCCAAAAATCATTACATATCACCACTTTCAACCTTGAATCACACCCATAATCACATGAAAAACATAAATCAGAAGATCACAAAACTATAAATAATGAAAAACGTTAAAGCCTTACACAATACATGTTGGCGCTCACTGCTGGTGTGCACAAAAACTCATTATGAAGGGAGCGCTCAACGACACAAATTGGCAGTCAACGCTGGCAACCCCTGGAACTCTCTGACTTAAGAGCACTCAATGGTGAAAACCAGCGCTCAGTGCAAGACCACTTGAGCTCACTGACTTGAGCGTGCTTAACGACATAAACCACAACTCAATGTCTTGTCACAAAATGACCATTAACTTGAATTTTTTTTTAAATTGGTGCTCAGTGCCCCTAGGCCACCACTTAATGCCATAGAAGGAATGCATGAAAACGAGAGTTTTGCTTGCTTAACTATCAATATGACATCTTCCATCTTTAATAGTTTCAACTAGTTTAAAAACACTTTCAAATGGATACCAGACAAACCAACTACACCAACCATAAGCATCTCATTTAAGCACATACCAAAATCAATAATAATTTATAAGATAAACAAACCGTAAATGAAAGTTAAACTAAGTTGGAACTATCATACCAAAACTTGAATTGCTAAATAATACATCTTCAGATACCCCCAAATCAAATTACATTCTTACTTATAAACTTGTATAACTTAATGAAAACAATTTTAACTCATAAAATAAAACCCCTATTTATCAACCATGCATTTAAATTAAGAAAGTACCATGCCCTTTTTTTTGGCAACCCCTAATTGGCCAATTCTCCATGTCCATTCTATCATAGATTAAGAACCACTACCCACCAAAATCTAACTACCAATCCACCACTGAAATCAATATTTCATACACAATCATATCTTACTCCATTCCATTAAAAATTACAAACCTTTACACAAATTATTACACATCAAATACTTCAAATTTTAAACAAGAATTAGTATGCAATAAACAATTCAAGCAGAGATCAAAGTCAAAATATAAAAATAGCTTCCCTCATATTGGCCTAGCTCAACTGCTCTAAAACCACAAAAAACGCCTATAACTCCACAAGATGCTTTATTTAAACATAAAAAACATCACAAAAACGATAAGGACATATCATTATGATCACTGATAATCATATACTCATATTAATGACTTAAACGACACATGCAACCAAAAGAAGAGCCGCGTGAAACGACAAAACAAATTGGACTGAGAAAAAAAGGCACAAAGCTAACTTACTCGAACAGATAAACTAATCGGTCCAACTTAAAGAAATTACCGCAAATATCACTTTAGTGGTTTCAAATCTACAAATGGATGAACAAATAAGAAGAACACCTATAAAGAAGTCAAAGAACTTTATAAAAGCGATTTCTAGAAAATAATGTGTTTTAAACAATAACTCATTTATATCAAAATTATTCATACAAAAAACATTTTAATATTAAAATAATAAAGTTTCACTATATTTAAAGCACTATAAATTCTAAAACACAATTTTCTAGATCTTTACAACGTAAAATCATATAATATTTCTTTTTAAATTTTTTTAATGTAGATTAAGAAAATGAATTGTAATATCATTAGTGGATTTTTGTAAATATAGTATTTAAAATATTTTTTGTATGATAATTTTTTATTTTATTGCAAGTATGATATATAATAGTTATTAATAATAATTGATCAAATAAATAAAAATAATTGTGAATATTATTATGCTTATTCGAATAATAATATCAGGTAATAATACTTGTTATTTATAAAAAGTTACACATTAAATAGTCATACCTATATTATTCTAATAATTTACAGTAAATACAAATTAGAAGAAATATGCAACAAAGATAAATTACTTTTTAAAAGAATATGCCAAATTAATATTGATTTAAACTATTTTTGTTTTTTTTTTTAATATTATTTGTCACTTTTTATTTTTAATTTGGGTTAAATATGTTTTTGTCCCTTAACTTTCAATAATAAAAATTAAAGTTAGTCATTATTTGAAACTTTAAACTAATCTAACCTCCAAACTTTAAAAATACGTGAATTTAATTATTTTAACCACATTTTTTTAAGTTTATTTGACGTTTGAAATATGTTTCATGATAGGATTCCAGCTAATATTGAAGTAAAAATGTATCAAACGGTGTAAATAACTCAAATGATATCATGAAATGTCTTTTAAACATCAAATAAACTTCACAAAATTAGGTTAAAAAGATTAAATTCAAACATTTATAAAGATAGAGGACTTCACATTAGATCAAAGTTTTGAAAATGGATTAATTTTAATTTACACAAAGAGTTAAAAGACCAAAAACATATTTAACCATTTTTATTTATCATCAACCAAGAAATAATATGATGTTTTTTATTTTATCTTTAATTTATTAAATGTTAAAAATTTCAACTTATTTCTAATTTAAAACATATAAATTTAAAGTAATGAATAAGTAGAATAACATGAAAGATCTAAATTCTTACAAAAATTACTAATATAAATAAAAATTTATAGAAATTATAATTGTTAAAGTTTATCAATAATGCTCATGTTAACAACTAAGAATCTAGAACTAAATTGTTAAAATAAAAACTTTACAGAAATGCACATGTTTATACATTAAAATCACATAGACAATTAAGCCAAATATATTAATAACTCTGATCAATTAATTAAATTAATTATCTGTAGAGTGAATATATATAACAAGTATTAAATGTTAGATTAATGTTTCTGAACTTTACTTATAAATATATATAGATATGAACGGGTTAATTATCAATCAATGCACACATAAATATTTATTATACTTTTACATAAAAATTTATTACGTATTGAATGGTGTGAGAAAAAAAATCTAAAGTAACGTAAAAGAAAACGTAGCAGTTTCACAACTTTATTGTTTAAACATTTAAATTATGTATTAACTGGTAATAAATGCACATTTATGTTTTTATATATTCAATATTTATAGTTGTTATGTGCATTTATTCCATTCTTGACGGTGGAAGAAAAAGACAAATAGTGGGGTTAGCAATGACATAACGGAGGTAGGTTTTTGTTCAAAAAGTCAAGAAACGTAAAAACGCACAGCGTACTCAACGGGATGCACAAAAAATGTGAGTGCGCCTTGGGTACTCACTACCCCCCACACTGTGTCTCATGGATGCTTTAACTTACTTTTACTCTTTTATATTTACAAAACAAAATTAACATTTTAATTATATATAAAAATAATTTATTTGAATAAATTATTATTGATTTATCGGAGTATATTATTCTTAATTTTTAGTATTTTTACCCTTTTTGTATTTTTAATATTAATATTTAGTACATATATTAATTTTACTTGTAATAATAATAATAATTTTATTAATTTAAAATTAACATATAGTTATATTAATGACACACTAACCTATGATATTGATATATCAATATTGTTAATTTGAAAAGTAAGATATTACAAAAGAATTATAAAATTGAAAATTTCAATAATAACTCATTTTTAAATTACTCAAAAGTTTATTAGATCAATTTTAAAGAAAATGATTAAAAATGAAATTATATATATATATATATATATATATATATATATATTAGCAAAATATTTCATTAATTTAGCCATTGTTGCTAATAATAATAGGATATAAATAAATATATTATTTTAATAAGATATAATACACTTATATTATTTATACATGTAATTTTCTTTAGTTTATAATCAATTTACTTTAATTTTAACAATTCGTAAGTACAAAATTTGTATTAAATATTTATATTTGTAATAAATGACATTCTAGTAATTTTTTCTAAATTTGAGTAACTTATATGTATTGCCTAAATTATTATATAAGGTTTTGATTTAATTTTTATATATTTAAATTTGTGATATTTTATTTTACAATTTTTATGTTTTATTTTTTATATTTTAAGAATAAAAAGTCTTATTTAATACAAACTATATTAAGTTTTATATCAAGCTAACGTAATTTAATGAGAAAAAAATTGCAAGATTTTGAATTATAACTTTTTTTTTAAATAAGTATGAACAATAATGAAAATAAGCTTCATAAGATATATGTGTAAACATTTATAATTTCTACATATTAGTCATTTAAGATTATTATTTTTATGTAAATATCATTTATATTTTTTAAAATATTTTTATGATATAAGAGACTTAAGTTTTAGAAGATTTCTTTATTCAATTATACTTGCATGACATATAAATAAGACTATTTTTTTGTTTAAAAATAAATATTTATTTTAATAACTAAATAAAAGCATTATTATATTTATATTTTATAAAAAGTATAAATTAGGAAAGTAACTGTAAGAATCCTGAGATGAGTTCACATAAGTGACGTGTATATTTAATAACGTTAAAAGTAAATAATAAAATAATAAATAAAAAGAATAAAAGGAGTGAAGAAAAAAAAGAAGCTATGAAGACTTAGAATGTTAGAAGAGGAGGGGAAAAAGACTAGGCATATAAAAACCTGATAAATAAATAGAAAAATCAAAAGAAAGTCATCCATTTCATTTCCTTCTGTGCTTCTTCTCTGGTCTCTGGCTTCCTTTGTACGGGAAGAACTCAATCTTGTCCATTTCCTTTTGTTTTTTCTCTCTTCGATCTCTCCACCTTCCTTTCGACGACTCTCTTACCACAGTTCGTGTAGTTAATCTGAGCCCTCTCCCTTGAGGTACGCGTTTTTCGTCTCTTCTTAACCTTTTGCTTCTAAACCCTTTTCAGATTTTAGGGTTTGTTCATGTTTTCACTATTTTGCTTCTGTTTTGTAAGATCAGTGACGGCTTCGTCAGTATTTGTGTGAGATTTGACTGCAAAGCTGGATTGGGAGGTTTTAGTGTTTTCTATATATAGCTTTTTGTGATTTTTTGTAATTATTGACTTGTTTGTGTCTTGTCGGTGCTTTGGTCTATCTGCCTGTTTGTGCTCTTGAGAAATTCTATTTGAATTTTGCTTGCTCTGTGTTTGATGTGCTAGACATGAGTAGCTACTGGAGTTCCTGGCTTCTAATCGGTGGATTTCATTTAATTGGCGTTAATTTTTTAATTGTTGTCTTGGAAAGTGGTTTTGTTCGGGAGAAGTATGGGTATGCCTTGATTTGCACAAGGATAGACTTGTAAATCTGGTCTTTGCGGGTTTGCTTCTGGAATTTATTTGATGGGGCCGTATTTGTGTTTAATTGTTTTCCTTTTTTTAATTAAGTTATGTAACATGCATTTTGTTTTAAGTTTGGAAAGAACTGATGTTATTGGATACTGGATGTGTTTTTTATTTGGTTATGATATCTGGACCAGCTTTTGCATGCTACTTTTTTTTTTTCACAAATCTGGTTTGCAATCTTAATAGCACTAGTTTTTTTTCCCTTACTGGCTTTTGTAATTGATGATGAGACCAATGCATACATGAATGTTGTCATTGTTGGTGTTATTAAATTTTTTATGTTGATTGAAGTGCTAAATTCTTATGTGGGTTTGTTTTGGATTTAGGGTTTCTCCAGGTGTGATTTGATTTACAGTCTCTGATGCTGAAGAATAATAGTGCTTGAAGGCTTTGCTCTTCTGTGTGAAAAATGTTGGAAGGTGGTGCGAAATTCCCGGGAATAATAGATCTCAACAAAAATAATAACAACTACTATGATTTCTCTCAAGGCTTCTACCATAAGCTTGGGGAGGGTACCAATATGTCAATTGACAGCGTTGGGAGCTTACAGACAAGTAACGGTGGAGGATCTGTTGCGATGTCTATTGATAATAGCAGTGTTGGGTCCAATGATTCCCATACTCGCATGTTGGACCACCAAGGGTTGCGGAGGCGTGCCAATGACAACTACTCTGTTGCACATAGTGCCAATCGTCGGGGAAGAGTTACCCATGCATTGAGTGATGATGCTTTAGCTCAAGCTCTAATGGACAACAGTTCTCCTACTGAAGGGCTTGACAATTTTGATGAGTGGACAATTGATTTGAGGAAACTCAATATGGGTGAGCCTTTTGCACAAGGAGCCTTTGGAAAACTCTACAGAGGTACTTACAATGGTGAAGATGTTGCTATTAAAATATTGGAGAGGCCGGAGAATGATCCAGCAAAGGCTCAATTGATGGAACAGCAATTCCAGCAGGAGGTCATGATGTTGGCTACCCTAAAACATCCTAACATTGTTCGATTTATTGGCGCATGCCGTAAGCCAATGGTGTGGTGCATTGTGACTGAGTATGCTAAAGGTGGTTCAGTTCGACAATTTCTAATGAAGCGGCAAAAGCGATCAGTTCCCCTCAAATTAGCTGTGAAGCAAGCTTTGGATGTTGCAAGGGGGATGGCTTATGTTCATGGCCTTGGGTTGATCCACAGGGACTTGAAATCTGATAATCTTTTGATTTTTGGTGACAAGTCAATTAAAATTGCTGACTTTGGAGTTGCCCGAATTGAGGTTCAAACTGAAGGGATGACACCTGAGACTGGAACATACCGTTGGATGGCTCCGTAAGATCATCTACTGCTCTTGTTTTAATATTAATATGCTTTATTGCTTCTTTGTTTCTGGCTTTTTTTGGACAGCTTCTCTATTATAGTTAACTTTTTAAAGGTATTTAAGGGAATAATGCTTATATTTCAAATGCTGCTAACAAACTGTTGCTCATTTTCTATAGCTTGTTTTCTTTGTTCCTAATCAGTTGTTTGTGAATTGTGATCCTGAACAGAAATGGCATATACAGCTGAAATAGTAATTATGCAATTTCCTTATGAGATGTATGCTTTCAGTGTACAACTTTTTTTGTTTGCTTTTTCTGGCTTTAATGTTGCATGGCTCTGGTTAACCATGTTGTATTATTTTTGTAATTTTTAATGTTAGCTAAATATTTTTCACTATAACTTAATTATGATATGCATTTTGTCTCACATAGTCTTCTTATTATACATTTTCATGCATCAAGAAGTGGAAGGAAATCTTCTTCTGTCTCATTTGTTTTGACCCAAATGGTAAGGCATGTCTACATTACCAGAAAGACAATTGCAGTCAGGTTATCCAAGTGAAGCTTGAGTGTTGTGTCATTTGTTTTAGAAGCAAGCTTTAATGATAATGGTATTTTTTGGAAGTTGCCATGATTGGAAGTTTTAAAAATTAGTCTTGGTTTTGGATCCTACTTGTTTATATTCTTGTTAAACTTTTTCCTTTTTTCTTGTGACTTGTTCGCAATTATGGGCTTATAAATTCTTTTTTGACAATGGTGCTGTCAATTTTATTTGTGTACCCAGCCTGCCCAAATCCTTACTTGGAATACAATCAATCTTTTAATCTGACATTAGAAAATTTTGGCAGGATGGATTTGTGAATCCCTGGGTATTTTTTTCTTTTGTTAAGTCTTCATATCTCTGGCTTGATTTATTTGTGTTGATGCATACACTCTGCTGGCTAGCAACTACTAACCATGGTACAAATACTTTGGTGGTAGAGTTGGCAAATCCTGCTTAGGGGATCATTGACCTAGTTTTTGATACCCTAGAACAATGCTTAAAACCTATTGCTCATTCTTCAGACAAATCCAATATGTGCTTGTCCTATTAGTAAAGTCTTTCTAGTTACTACCCCCTGTCAACCAGAAGTTAAATGAATCAAAGTGGCCACTGCTTGGTTTTCAGTTAGTGATCTTGTTGTGGTTTAGGGTAAACTGCGATGGCAAGGTGAGGCTAAGTTGTTTTTTACCGCTTTCTGGTATTTTGTAGGGCATTTTTGGCAGAGTGAATTTTTGTTTCTTGTATTTGAATTGGGGAAGTGAAAGTGGTTGTATGTTCTTGTCTTTTATGTGTTTATTATTTTAATATAATGGCGTGATTTGGAGACTGTGGATGATGCTATCAAACAAGAAAAACTAAAATGTCCATAAGTTCTTATTAAGTGGGCAGAAGTATTTAGAGAAGGGGGAAGTTGGGAAGAAGTGAAGTTGCAGTTTGTGTTTCTTTTTGCCTTAAACCAATACTCTTGGTCGGTGAGTATTGGGTATGCATTCATATATGTACCCTATACATACTGATGTGTACCTGATAGGGTTGTTGTGGCTCCTGTTTATGACTACTCAATGATCTAGTTGTCTGACTGGCATGGAATAAGGTAGACAGGATGGTGTAATCTTTAGATAACTTTCATATTCTGTTATGTTTGGTTCAAGTGAAGAATACATTTTGGTTCAAGAAATATGCCGTGGTGCTCTCCTTTAACTAATCCATCTCTGGGTGACCCAGCTGGTCTGACCTATATTTTCCCATATAGGTTTACATTTGACCATCCCTAGACCGCACTATAAGCTTCATGCTTCATGCGTTGGTTTCTTGTCTTGCTATATTGTTGCCTGCGTAGCCCTGGGTTGAAGCTTAGCAGTTTAACTATATTGTAGTATTGTTATGAAGCGTGAAACTGTTTGATTATGGGCATATCCTATTACATTCCTGCATTATCTCGTGCGTATCATGACGCAGGTGGTGATGCCTTGATGGGTCACAATCATTGCATGAGTGAGTTATGTTTCTATTTTAACCTCTTTCATGCTCTCTTCTTTGAAATAGATCCTATTAATTATTTTTTTTGTAATATTTAATGACATGTCTCCAATGTCTTTATTTGAACTGTTACACTGTCTGATTAGTTAATTTAACTGTATTGAGCGGTAGGATTTAGTCTTCTTACAGAAATGGTAACATGGAATTTATATGGAGGAATATAAATAGATAAGGTGATTGTTTCTTGTGGCTGACCCAACACAGGATAAAAGACGTGTTTATTGTTGTAATTCTCTCGGTGTCCTGAAGGGCATCTCTTCTATGCAAAAAGAAACTAAGTGGTCATGCTGACCCTTGTAAATGTTTGAGTTTTTCTTTTCAAATGCTTTACTAATATCTTGTTATGCATTTCTAACATTATTTTGGTGGTACATAAGAGATATTATTGAAACTGTTAGTTTGGTTGAATAAGCTTACTTTATTACTTTTGAAACAGTGCATGTATATATTATGATGATTGTTTTAAGTTTTATTTATCTAAGCAAAGAAATATTTTGTAAACTTAGTTGAATTAGATTGGTAGTGTAATAATATTTACAATGTCAACTGCTAATGAATTTCAATACATTCGATGATAGTTGATTTTTGTAATAGCCACTTTAAAAGCATATGTTGGGTTTAATTTGTTGACAGTTTTACAAGTGCTTCAAGATTAAACTCATTTTATTAACAGCGTAGGATTTCAATTTGATCCTTCAAAATTTCTTGTCATCATTTTAGCCCTCCAATGATTTTGTCAGCAAATTAATCTATGAAAGGTTTAATTTGTTGCCATATCAGTTTCCCAAATATTCTTTTTGTTATTTCTTCAGTCCACTTTAGACCACTGAGGTATTAATTTAGTGATGGACTAAATCTTTGAGGTTTACTAATTTGGTGACTCAGAAGGATAATACTATGGGTAAGGGGGAGTATTTAAGGCTGGACATTGATGTGTATCATTCGTAAATTGCATTACTTGTTAGATATTCAGATGAATTGGAATGCCATTTAGCTGTTTTTTTTTATGACTTTCTTATAATGATTAATGATATATTTACCTTTTCTTTCTTTCTTATTTCTTTCTAAGATTATTCTCTGCTGAATGAGGTATGTTGTTAGCTTTCTAGAACTAGCTGGTAATCAATACTAATACCATGTGGGAGATTTATGCAATTTTGTACCAGTAATTATAATGTAGATGAACAGCTCCATTCATGATACATAATATTACTAATCAAGTCAGATTGAGAGTCTGCATGTTTTCATGTTTCTTCAATCACCAAAATCCAAAATCCAGCTGTCGAATATGTTTGAAATGTAGAAATTCATAACTAGTTTTAAGTGTGTTATTTGTTTGTTTAAAAGTTAATTTGGTGTAGTATTTAGATATGTTGTTCGCTGATGAACTGCAGGGAGATGATCCAGCACAGGCCATACACACAAAAGGTGGATGTATATAGCTTCGGAATTGTTCTATGGGAACTCATCACCGGTATGCTTCCATTTCAGAACATGACAGCAGTGCAGGCAGCATTTGCAGTTGTGAACAAAAATGTTCGTCCGATCATACCCAATGACTGCCTACCTGTTCTGCGTGACATCATGACAAGATGCTGGGATCCCAACCCTGATGTGAGGCCACCATTTGCTGAAGTTGTTGGAATGCTTGAGAATGCAGAGACTGAGATCTTGACAACGGTTCGGAAGGCCCGGTTCAGGTGTTGCATGACTCAACCAATGACTGCTGACTGATCCTGCAACTGCAAATGCAAAAGTCATATAAACATAGACTGGAAAATTTGGGAGCAAGATGAAACTCTGGTAGTGAAGGGTGACTATATAATAGCTTTGTGTATTTGTGTGTTTTATTTATTTCTTCTGAAGAAAAAAAATGAAAATCTTATCTGGAGGACCTTTTGCTTATTCGGTTTCTTATTACTGAATGTCTGTTCTGAATTAGTAAAGAGGAGATGGTGTATGTAATACATGCATGTTTTACAGTTATGTATAGCTTGAGTTCAGAAGGCAATGAGATCATGGGCGAAAACTTTTGCTGTTTATGTCGCTTGCATTGCACCATACCGGGGCTTAAATTCAACTACACCCCTAAATTATCGACAAATTTTTTCTAAACATGATTTTGTTAGGAAAAAAAGGTGGCAATTTGAATCGTTATGAATTTTGGTTAAAATGTGAACTGTGTTTAAAGCTAACTAACGTGTGACGTTTTTGTATTTTCTGTGCAGGTGGATCTCATTGCCATTGGCGAATGTTATTTTTTTAGATGTTTCGTTGTTATCAATTTACTCTCGTCCTTAAATTTATCTTTTGTTTACTTTAGTTATGGACTAGAGAAGAAATTTTATTCCATCGAGTTTGATAAAATTATACTACTCTCGATTGATCTTTAACTTCTTCAAATTTTATCTGACTAGTGAATACTTCTGAAGCCTCTAACACCGCTCATTCTATAACATTCTTCATTCAATGATATTACTCTTTGTATATCTCATCTTTTTCATGTATTGCATCAAACTCCTTTTTCCGTCTAAATAGCGTATTGCTTCTAACTTTTTCTGATGCAAAACATTTGTGGAGTGCAATTAGAACTTGCTTAGAATTTGCCGTTCTTTGCTAAGAAATATTTTCAACAGTATTAGAACTTTAACTGATGCATACCAATCTTGTGAGAAAAAAAAAGAGTTAAGTAGTTTAAGGTTAAAAGTAGAGAAGAGGGTAAGAAAAATACTCCTCACAAGATACGAAAGCAAAATTGGTTTCCGATCAAAGATTTTTTCTGTGACGTTGCATTCTAGTACCTTTCCCCTTTTTATGCGTTTTTATGCATGTAAATATTTTTGTTGTAACCTTGATATATTCATCATGGGATACTCAGAGTAAATCGCCAACCAAATAAAAGTATTTATGATGAAACCACAAAATCTAAAGCTACTTGCCATTCTAGCGGGATGCTGGTATATAAATACTATTTTTTTTATTAACCACGTTTAAATACCAAATAACATGACATCTTTTATTTTATATTACATTTTTTATTTTAAAATGTAAGTAGTTTGAGATAAATCAATTATAATATTATTTTATTAAATGTTTTAAGGGGTAGGAAAATTAAGGATAGACATATAACACTTTTCATTCTAATCTAATTTCAACACTGCGTTTTAATGTTTGGCCTTTATCATTCACAAAAGCAATTTAAGTAATTAGAGTCAGAAGTTATTACATTTTGTTATGAGAGTGATAAAACTAACATTGGCCTTATGGTAATGCATTTATGAAAAGTGTAAAACCTCATCTTGGAAAAAGATAAATAGGCAATAAAATAGGATAACAATTTTGGGATGTTCTGATAAATTAATTTAAGTAAGGGAATAAAATAGGAAGAATATGTCTAGACAAAAATGCAAGGTAAAACAAGCATCTAATTACAATTTAATTTCTAAGAAGTAAAACAAAAAGGTATAAGAACACAGAATTTTAAAATAACCCTATCTGCTAGACTGGTTTCTCTTTAACTTCTGCAGTCCAGTAAGTTTTTCCAGCAACAAGAATCTTTTCAGGGTTGAAGGGTCCACTTTCATGATCCATTATACTGCTCTTCCATCTCATTGCATCAGTAATGGTTTTAATCTTCACCAGAACCTCCACTGTCTCTCTGAATATAGCAGTACCTTCAGGCCTCAAAATTCTATCCATCTCCAGTAGTATAAGAGTAATGTTGCACCTTTCACACACAACAATTGACCAAATCAAAACCAGATAATAAGACATAACTATGTGGAGAGAAACAACATAAGCTAGATAACTCATTAGATAATGTCCAAATGTTCACCCACCTGTCCTGATATATGCCAAAAACATTAGCAGCATGGATGAGATCATATGTTCTTGGATAAGTTGAAAAACCTTCGCACCAATCTTGGTAAGTTCCAATGAAACCTCGTTCATAAATTGCACCGAGTGTGTCATGGTCTGAATTTGAGGGAACAACATTCATAACCCACACTGGATATTTCATTAAGGCTGCTGCAAACCCACCAAGATAAGCATTCATGTCCATCACGTTTCTATATTTTCCTTGGTGAAGAGGAACCAGATGCTTGTAATGTGCTATTCTTTCCCTCCACAATTCGTTGTCCTTTTGAAATTTCTCCTCATCGATGTTCGGGATTGAACCACTGCTGATTCGAGGAGGGACGGCAAATGCACGCTTAGGCCATTTTTCTAGTGCCCCACCAGCTATTTTGTCTGAGCTGCTAACTTCTGGCAATGGAGTTATGCACTTTTCCAAATCTTGGTACCTTTTCAATGCAATCAAACAAAGAAAATAGCTTGAACAACCAAGATTTTTAATCATGTAATAAAGCGATCATACCCATTGTAGAAAGAACAAATCTTAGATGCAATAATCATAACACTATTACTGCTATTACCAAAATCAACATTTGGTCTTGGCAACAGTTATTTGATTATCAGCACGAAAACAATGTACTCAGATATCTCAGAGAACACATACCTATTTAAGAGATTGACATCATAACACGTTTTTCCATTTAAACAAACTAAAGCATTGAACTACTCCAAAATGAGATGTTGATTTTTACGAGTCTAGATTCTTTATTATTATTTTTGTGTGGTTCTTTACTAAACTTTCAAAATATACCGAAAACATCAGAATCAGTGAGTATCAATGTATTTTAAAGATATAGTAGAGGAATAACACAGAAAATGAGTTTAGTTGCAATAGAAATTAGCTAAAGAATTACCAAGCCCTGTCAGCATTGTCGGATTGGCATAGATGTGGTGTTTTATAAACCTGTTTAGTTTGTTTACATCCAACGTGGTTTTTAGGCTTTTGCCAAATGGCTAAGTCATCCTTCTCAACCACTTTGGTCCAGCATATGCGTTTTGCCACTTCTTCAATGGCGTCTTGTTCCTGCTTCAAATCCTCTTGGGTCCTCTCCCACCCCCTCCAGTAGGTTTTCCATCGAATAGGTGGCCCAGAGAGAATCCAATACCCACCAGGCCTCAGAATTCTATCCACTTCGATCAAGTACAAACCATCTGTGAATGGAAATCACACACACTTGATCAAGTACAGTTTATGAATTCAGCCAAAAAATGGTCCCATTTTATAGATCTTCTTGATTAGTAATACCCAGTGAAAACAAGGGCCATCATCATAAGAGAAGTGTGAATACCAAATTTTTCCCAAGGGATCAAGCAACGAGAACAATGAGCCATATCGAACGCCCTTGCTGGGTATGGAGTTCTCTGTGAAGCCATCACACCTATCATTGCTGGAACTCCTCTTTCCAATGCAAACTGGACCTGAGCTTCATGTGTATCCCTTGGTGCAAAGGACATAGCTACGATGTCCCTTTTCAAAAGATAAGCACCCCAACTTGCAACCTTTACAATTCAGATTTGAAAGAAGGAATTAAGTATAAGCAACACATCCTTCACAACAAAAACATATTTGTTGAATGAACTTCAATGAACAAAAGCAAATAGTATACACAACACACAGTGAAGATTTTTACAATACTATCCAACCAGATATTGATATGATGATACACAATGTAGAATATTTATATTGAGAGTGCATAGAAATGAGGCTAAAGATTTGATTTTGGATGTGTGCTTTAGGATTAAGATCGAGTAACTTACACCACAGCCGGTATCAATTGCAGTTCTGATAGTACCGGTGGTGAGGGGAATAAGCTCATTAATGTCATCAATGTATGCATCAGCTCCACGTGGAAACATGGTACCTCCTCCGGGGAATCTGAATCTGTCACCTTCAACTTGAATCCAGTTTTGAACGGCTTTCTCAATGCTGAGTTCTTTGTGTGGAATATTGTCATACCAAGCATAATCTCTGCTCTGAGGCCATTTGAAGGGTGGCTTATACTTTGGTGGAGCTGGTATAAGGCAAAACAATTGTTCCTCCTTGCTGGGGCAATGCCTCTCCCTATACTTCAACATATTACGGTCAAATCTTCGACCCCTATCTCGATCTTGGCACGGAGTGTATTCACTGAGTGATATGTCACATGGTGGAATATCTTGTATCCCTGCAGAATTTGTTATATCAATTTGATGGTGACTTTCGAAGTCTAAGTTTGTTGCTGATGATTGAACTGCTGAAGATGCTGTGCCTGATGAAGTTGACCCAACATTGCAGTCTACTTTGGAGTAGATATCAGATTGGCTATTGGGTGTTGGAGTGTTCCTCCATGCACCCATTACGTATGATAAAATGCACAGTCCACTCACCCCTAAAATCCATGTCAAACGGTTTCTCCTTGTTTCAAACGGAGTATGAGGTTTTGGCGATCCTTCCTTCCCCATTTTCCCTTCTGCCTTTTCACCTCTGAAATTTTCAAGTAAAAGGAGTAATATGGGTTTATTATGATCACAATTGTTTGAGATACATGAAGCTGCAACAACAATGACAATTGAATGTGTTAGCCACGTGCACAGTGCTAGAAAAATGACAAAGTTATGAAAAACTCATAAATTAAAAACTCATAACTCGAAAAAAAAATAAATAAACCCAACATATTAACAGTGGGAATATGGATTCTGAAATTTAGCAGCAGCATTCTTCTGAATTGATATTCTACAGTGAGAAAGGGAAGAAAAGAGCATACCTGAAAGTTTTGAGTGAAATACAGTGTTGATATTCTACAGTGAGAATGCAAACTTCCTCATATAACTGGGGATCTATTGTTCTATCCCATTTATAAATAATCCATAGATGACAAGGTTTTGAAGTGAAGAGAAAAGCAGCAAAGGAAAAGAAAAGAAAAAAAAAGTGAATTTGTTGTGAGATAGATAGCAAAGGTGGTGTTGAGAAGCCTAGAAGAATGTGTACATTTATTATATATGAAGATGTTAAGAACAAAAGAGGAAAACAAAAATGGTTGAAAGAAAAGGAATGTGGGGTTTGTTTGTAGCTTAATTTTGCATCTTCCATTGTTCCCTAGTTTGTAGTTCATCCAGAGAAATGAAAGAAGAAAAGAAAAATAAAAAAGTTGGATTTGGTCAAAAAAACTATTTGTTGAGATGGCAAATGATGAGACATGGTAGCCTCTATTTACTCTTCTGTCACTCATTCTATGAAGATTGTTAATTGTTTGTTCCTTTTAGTACAAATACATATGCAATATATATAAAACTAGGTTCGAGTTTTTTTTTTTTATCCCTTTCATTCTTATCAACAATTTTATTTAACTTGGATCTTCGAATAATACTTAGGTGATAGTCGTGTTATGGAAAAAAAGTACTAAGAATATGTATCTGATTCGCAGTTTGCATCATTGTTTAGTGTTTCACTGTGGCATGTTAGGCCAATTTCAATCCAAATGGCCAACCAAATCCAACATTTTTGCCTAAAGAAAGATCCTGATATTGAACGTAATATAAAAAAAATTCATAAATTCAATACTTAAGATTTTAGATTAAAAATAATAAAAATTATACTATGACTCTCAGTGCGTGAGTTATTGATTTTTCAAAAGAAAATGTATTAATCAATGATCAGTATGCTGCATCAGGACCTAAAAGATAAAAGTTAAAAAACGACAATCATAATATCATTATTCTAAAAGTAATAACAACTAATTCGGTGATTGAATTCATATCATTTATATAATTTATTCTTTTAAAAAAAATAATATATCAATAACTCATTTTATATTTTTAAATAAGTTAAATAAGAAAGTTTTTGTAAAAGTTAAAGTTAATAAATTGATTATATAATTAGGGGACAACTTAATTCATTTTATCTCTATTCTTTTAAAATGAGATGGTTCTAAATAAATAGGATCTGGATTTTACAAGTCATTTGATTCCTTAGCATTAAATAAAGGTTAGGCATGTGAGAAAAGTTGTGAAAACTTGAAGTTGTGAAAAGCTTAGGTACCAAATATTAGGAAAAGGAAAACAAATATGAAACTTGAAATGACTTTTCTCTATATAACAATAATGCACTACACTTCTCATTCATGATTTTATTTCTTTCCATCGAAAATTTAGTCATCAAAATCGGGTTTTGATACTGCCTTTACGAATTAAATGCTTTAAATTCAAAAACAAGTAAATTAGTTATACATTTTAGTCCATAATTCAAAATATCGTGATATTTAAATGATAGTATTAATGCTTTTAGATTAAAGAGTGGAAAAGGCAGTTAAGACTGTGAACATGTTTGGTAAAACATTTAGTTGATAGTTGTAAAATGAGCTAATATCTTACAAGTTTATAATATATTTAATAAAAATAACTGATAAATTAAGTAATAAATATAAAATTATATAAAAAACAAATCTTATTACGTAAATAAAGGTTGTAGTTTTATACTAAAGTATACTTTTATACTAAAGTATGAAAGTGTTAAGATTTCATATTTCACAAATAATAAATGTTTTATTAGAATTGATTGTAATTAGCGATAATTATAAAATAAAAAATGAAGTTAATTGTTTAACGACTTTTAAGTTTAAAATTTTTGTCACAAATAATTATTTGACACTATATATTTATCTGTGGTTAACTTTGTAAAAAAAATTACAATAAAAAGATAAGTGTGTCATTAATTAGTGATGTCATTCAATAATTAAAAAATTAAGAATTCTTCTTTATATTTTAAAAAGGTATATGAGAAATTAATTAAAAAATGCATTGATTTTTGTAAAAGATTTCGAAATTGATATACAATTTAAGTTTCTTACAAAAAACACGTAAGTAGTAGAAAGAAATAATCATTTTGTAAAAATGTTGAAAATTAAATTTTAAAATATGCTTGACAATCATTATAATAGATTATTTTTTATACGCAATAGATAAAACAATTATCACGATTTGAACCATTTAAATTATATGAAAATATTTTTATTTAATATTAAAAAAAATCAAAATCACTAAACAATATAGTTTTCAAAGAAAACTTCCTAAACCTTAAAATCTTGAGATATTGATGAATTAGATTTGTTTTCAAAATTAAATATATTAAAAAATAATAAATCAATTTACCTTTCATATAAGGATATATTATTTTCTAAATATATATACAGTTTATATAATAGTTTTAACGATTGAGGTTGCTTTAAAAGTAATAAATTTTTCAAAACAATAATGAACGAAAACTTAAAATTTAAATAGAATTATAATAAACTATCTTATTACTAAAAACAACTCATTCTTTTGAAAAAAGTTTCAAAATCAATCTTAAGCCATTTTTGGTTAATCAATGATAAGCTTGGATGAATTAGTCTATCTTAACATTCTAATTATGGATTATTTTTGTCTTTATTATTTCTATCACAACTTCAACATTGAAAATGATACCCTAACGACCTAGATGGTTTTGAAATTGTTCAAATTGCTCAACTATTTGTTTTTATCTCAATAACACCAACCTTGTTATTCTATATTATTTAAAAATACAATATAAAATCGCATTCATACAGGCTTTTATGAAATTAGGAATAAAAAAAAGCAAAATTAATTCATCTAAATTTATTCATTTCAACATTTATTAGTTATTAAAATACTTTTTTGAAAATGAATATACATGAGTTTATTTGACTTAAGTGTAGAGTGGTTTTGACTCTTCCGAGGCTAAGAGAAAAAATATATATAAATGTATTGGTTGAAGGTGCAATTAAGTTTTTTTTTTCTTTATCTCACGGGATTTTCAAGCAACTTCAGATGTATTTAAAATTTTATATAAACTATTTTAAAAAACAACGAAATTGTATAATAAAAATCATTATCCACAGTTTAATGTATCGACCGCCATAGAAAACATGGTCAAAACTTTGACCAAATACTTATTTTGATGTTTGATTTTCAATGACTTGAGGTGAACGTGTTATCATTCTATGACTCGGCACTTACAAGGAAAAAAATCTTTATATAAATTAATATTTATAACAAAACCAATTTCAAAAATATTTCATACAAGGGAGAAAAGTCACTGTTATTTATCAAAGTAGAAAATCATGAAAGATTAATATTATTTCTAATTTATCTCTTCTTACAAAATGGGCATGTCGTTCTCTAACTTGCTTTTAAATTTAAATTATTTTAAAAAACTATTCATATGTTTATTTTGCTATTTTCCTCTTCAATGCATGTTTTAATTTTTATTATATAAAGTAATACGTTCGTGCTGCATCTTTATCTTAAATCTATGCTATGATTCTAATGACAAATTCAATAATCTATTTTGATTAAAAAAAAAATCAATACAAACTCAAAATTTGACCAGGTGAATTTTCTCAGTTTAGCCAAATATATTATTTGTTGGTAAAATAATAGGTAAGATGTTGTTGAGTAGTATATGCTCTCTTGGCTTGGAATAAAAGATAGATAGAACAAAAGTGTTGGCATTGCTATCTCTTAGAAGGTTGATTTTCAAGCAACTCCAATTTTTACTTTATACTAAATAATAACTAAAGTGTGTAATTCATATATGTGTGCATTGTAGCACTTTTTCTTTAGAGGTAATTTTTAAAGTAAATAAATAAATAAAAACTTTACAAAAAGATTATAAATATTCATTATTTATTTTATTAAATTTTTTTTTAGAAAAAAAGGTTCATTCTCTTTAAAATGATTTTAAAATTCCAAAATTTGAAATGATTTATTTTAAAAATAAATTATACCACGAAGAATATAAGAAGTAATGAATTAAGGTAGTCAATTTTTTGTTGTCATAGTAAGAGTTTTATTCTTTATTATATATTTAATTAACTTTTTATATCTTAAGATTTTGATTGAGAAAAAGTGTTAATAATGTACAGTTTTGAAAGTTTTAGTTACACACCTAAACTTCCAAAATAAAAATAAAAATATTTACTGGTAGGAAGGATATATATCCTAATAAATGGAGTTAATTTTAGTATTTGCCATAAATATTGTCAGCCGAGTATATTTATATAAAAGGTTAAATATGTTTTTGGTTTCTCAAGTTTAATTGAAATTTAGAATTAATTTATTTTTAAAAATTTTAACCAATTTAATCCTTCATTTTTTAGAAATACGTGGATTTAATCATCTAACAAAATTTTGTTAAGTTTATATGAAATTTTAAATACTTTTGATGATAGTATTTGAATTGTTTATACTGTTTGACATATCTTCACTTCAATGTTAACTTAAATATTACCATAAACACGTTTGAAATGTCACATAAATTTAATAAAATTTGGTTAAAATGACTAAATTCACACATTTTTAAAAATGATGACTAAATTGGTAAATTTTTTTGAAAAAAGACTAATTTTAAATTTCACTAAAATTTGAGTGACTAAAAATATATTTAACTCTTATATAAAATATAAAATTTGTTTATAATTGTTGATAGTTTAGGGTTTAAAATATGGTTTAAAAGTAAGATCATGATTTTCTTATTACTTTTGTTAAGTCGTACTTTTCTTCTAAAATCTCTCATTTGTTTTTTTTTTTTTTTCTTCACTTTTAACAAAACTAACTAGATTGCCCCACGTCTTTTTCACCTGTCCAAACAACCTAAGTTTTCCTGTAACGAAACGGAACGTTAACAAAGTCCTTTTAGAACATAAAATAAGAAAATCAATTTTTATATTACTCCTCACGGAACTAGCATTTGAGTTTAGAAGAGACCAAAGATAAAAAAAATTATGTATTTAATAATTATATAAGTTAAATATTTGCGCAAATTTTTTATAATTTAAAACCATTTGAGGATACGTTTAGAAAATGTATTTATTTATGTAAAAATTAATTAAATATTTTAAAATATATAATATTACAAGTTACTGAATTCATGGTTCACTAAGAATGTTCGTAATTTAGATTGATATACACAAATTATATTTCATGAAAACTTTCAACTTTTGAAGAACACACGAAAAAGATGTTATGTTTCTTGCTACAGAAATGGTAATTAAATGAGATAGCATTTGTCCATGTGTCTCTATAAGTTAATTTTATACAATTATATTAAAATGTTTTGTCTAAAAACAACTCTTCAAATAGTCGCTATAAAAAAAATTTCTAACAATAATAAACATCATTTGTCTTAAATCAAAATTATAAAAAATAATATCAATACTTTTGATATATATATATATATATATATATAAAGGTAAAGGAGAAAGGTCAAAGGA
>Ga0214545_1002801_pt1 | contig 33499 bp, 9 predicted proteins | sample CNSS4metaG_FD_160064 | JGI IMG/M metagenome (GOLD analysis project Ga0214545, IMG submission 160064) | Root nodule microbial communities from cowpea collected in UCLA plant growth center, Los Angeles, California, USA - CNSS4 | ecosystem: Host-associated > Plants > Roots > Nodule | place: USA...
TTTATGAAAGCAACCAATTGAAGCTGCCAACAACCAAATGCAAGTTTGTTGAATGGAATCATTGCAACTTACACATACAAACCCCTTTTGGTTCTTAGCTGCAGCTTTAAGCTCGAAATTGCAAACTTGTGATTTAGGACTGCACTAAGGGACGGAAGCACCGTTACTCTCGAGTCACATGGCTCCCCCTTCACATCTCAAAACGGATTCTAAAATTCGTTTCAGCATCCTATACGGATTTCATAATCCGTTCCTGTAAAAAAAAAAATAGAATGTGTATTTCGTTTCATCGTCCACCGACACGGATTTCACAATCCGTTTCACTAAAATTCAAAAAAGAAAAAGTAAAAACGGAATGTGTATTCCGTTTCATCGTCCACCGCCACGGATTCCACAATCCGTTTTACTAAAATTCAAAAAGAAAAAAAAACAGAATGTGTATTCCGTTTCAGCATTCAGGAAAACGGATTTCACATTCCGTTGTTTCGGTGCACTCTTAAAATGAAAAACGTTTCTCAATTTTGATGAAACGGATCTTGGGATCTATTACTAAAATCAATTAAAATACACACACAACCATTCCTAGAATGAATTACAAATTTAAAATCATTACTTAACTGGCCAAATGGAGTTGCGCGAGAAAACGAGAAAAGGGAGGCCGCAGATGAATACTGTGTGGACGCTCCAGAGAAGAACTGTGTGGAGGCTGTGTGCGAGAATGTATGGGAGAAGAGGAGAAGACGAATGAAGACTGTGTGGAGGTTGTGTGGGAGAAGAGGAGAATAATGGAGAAGAGATGGTGCGCTAGGTCAAAGATTCCTGATGGGGTGGAGGGAATCAGATTCTTACTGTGTTTTCTCTTTCTTCGTTACCTTTTTACTGTGGGCAAAGCTGGAAATATATAAAGTTTTGGAGGTACAGGAGAAAGGGTTGGGGGTGGAGGGAGAAGCCCCCAGTAGGGAGATATACCTTAGCAAGAGGCCTTGAGTTGAATCTTCTTGTTATGGTTGTAGGTTAAAAAGACTATTTGTACCCCCTTCATTATTATATTAAAAAATGAATGTTGATGGAGAAAGGAAAGAATCCCTACATAATTTTCACAACCACATATAAGAATGCTACTATTATTTTCTTAACCAATTACAAATATTGTGGACTTTTCATTTTTCTTATATTTTAACTAGAGTATTCTCTTTCATTAATATTTCAAAAAGTAATGCAAAAATTACATGATTAAAAATGTAGAATATAAGGTGATTGAAATTATCCTAGCCAAGAGATTAAAAATTCCATTTACTTGTTTTATGCTAAAACTTATATTTGAAGGTTTGATAACTTGCAACCAATTTTTATCGTACAAATTTTAAGATTAAGAAAAAAAAAAGTTAAGTTTCTCCAACTTTAATACTTAAGGAAATAGTTTTTAATTTCTTCTACCATTGGAATTTTTTCACAATCATTTCAATATGTAATACATGGATACTTAATATTCTAACATGCTTAGTTCTCATAGCATATATATCGGTTTCTCAACAGTTAAATTTTTAATTAATGATGATCACAATATTTTTGTGTTTATCATGTAGCAATATTAGGACACTAGACTCTTTCACTTCCTCGACACTTAACACAACTAGTCACTTTCTCGACATACTGACAAATTCCTCTGTCACCAACAACTTAGTTGATAAAATTACTTCAACACAATTAAAACTAGGGTTAATGTTTAAACAAGATTAGATGGAGGATTCAACTCTAAATCACAATTAGATCATGGTTGAGCCTTTGCTTAATCACAAAGAATAAAAGACCCAAAATAAAATTGTATAAATAGGTAAGCACACAAGGTAAAAAAGGTTAATTGTTCTAGATTAAATAAATCCTTTCAAGAACGAATATGTAATTGAAAACTAATTTGAGCGTGAGAATTTTTTGCATGTACTCAACCACCGAAATCAAGATCAAGTCTCATACCGAGAACAAGATTGAGATCATGGATATAAATGTAACAAAGACGAATATAATAGTAATTTTTTAAAGTGTACTGGACCTTATAAAAATAAAACACAACAACCACTAACACTAAAACTTTTTGTTGAGACTTAGTGTAGTTGTGTTTCTCTTAAATATTGTGAGATATTTTTCATGTTATCCTCTTTAATTTTATTTTTTTATAATTACAAAATTTATTAAATAATTTGATGATTATCATGATATATTTTTCAATTGATATTGTTCAGGGTTTACAATATACAAAATTTGACTACACTTTAAATTAGTAATACTTTTCAACAAACTCTTTTTTTTTTTTTCAACTTACAGTTACGACCATAAACTCCATAACAATACAATCACTCCTTATTAATTGCTAGTATGTTTATGTTCACCGGGGTTTAAGTCTTAGGCTCTGTTTTTTTGAGATGAAGGATTAGAAGAAGAGGGAGAGGAAGAAATGAAAAGGATCACAGGATGAAGTTGATGTTATTCTTTTTAAGGGATTAGGAGGTGATTTTAGAGTAGATTAGAGAGTAAAATTTGTGAAAGTTTGTGATTGAATTCAGTGATGTGACATATTAAAAAAAAAATTAATAGATAAAAAAATGAGACTACCAAAATATCCCTAATGTTAAAAGTAATATAAAATGCTATATAAATCATTTAGAATAATTTATTTAGTTTCTATTAATTGTGTGAAATAATATAAATATATTTATTAAAAAATGAATAATCAAATTTATTTGGTATGAAATTAAATTTAACATTTATCAATTTAATATTTACATGAAAAATAATTTATTTATGTTATATATATTTTTTGTTTTTAAGTCTTTGAAATATAATTTTTTTTTGTTTATTTGATATGAACATATTTTTTTAATTTGATTATGTTTGTTAATAATATAGGTAACATTTTTTAATAAAATTTTTTCTTTTTTTTCAAATTTTATAGAATTATATATTGTTTATATATTTTTAACTTTTAGATTTTTAGATGTTTGTTAATAATAAAATTTTATTTATTTTTATTAATAAATTAAAACTAAATTTAAAAGATAAATTTATATGAAAAAATAAGAAAGAAGACATCACTGTGTGAACACGTGTCAAAAAATTACGAGGATAAGAGAGGTAAAAAATAAATATGACGAGGATAAAATGGTAATTTTGTATCCATCACCTTCTAATCTCTTCCATAGTAGAGGGATGAAATTTTTTAGCCATCCCTCTAATCCATCCCTGCCATTCCCTTGCATCACCCCAAAAAGAACAAGGTGATCACTCTCCATGCCTTCCTCTCCAATCCTCTTGAACAGTACATCCCCTAAAAAAAACAGGGTCTTAGTCTCACATAGTAAAATGGTGAAGGTCAACGTCTTTAAAGAGTTATTGGGTTGTGTGGTATATTGGTAAGTGTACCAAGTCACTTGTGGTACAATTAAATTGCAGTTATTGCACTCATAAGGAGTATTAAATATATTGGTAGTTGGTTTTTGTAAGGTTTTTAGGAAAATATGGACAATAATATATATTATATAGGTTGAGTATAGTGGAGACTATGTTAAATCATGTGTTTATTGCAACTGTCAGAGGTCCAATAAACACAATAACAATCATGTACTTGCTTATTCAAATATGCAGGATGGATTCAAACAAAATTCAAATAACCTTACATAGATTTCTCTTGTAGTAATATCATCTAGTAACCTCATGAAAATCCAATCTTAAAGATTTTCTTCTACATAGTAGCTCCTCTAGATGACTCAACTAGATACATCGTAACCTTGCTAGTCATTTGATGATGAATATTACTTCCCTATTCATGAAGGTCAAGAAAACACAGATTCTTCTTGTGGTGTCTATCTAGGTCTTGAACAACTTACTCAATTCACTGACATAAGGTATGTTCAATACCTACATTAAGAATCAGAACAATGAGATTAAATATGCAATTACATCCCTGGTAATTTGCATTATTTGAATTAGTTAGTTTAGCTATTGAAATCTCATTCACATGATTAAACATACATTAAACGTGTTTTACTGCATACCTAGAGATAAGTATTAAACATACATCAAATCAATAGAAAACATAGACATCTAAAATATAATTTGCATAATTGAAAAACAAGTAATAAGAAAGTTATTGTTCCATTCTCAATGCTTATTTTGATGAAAGTCACATTTTAAATCTTCACAATCCACCTTTTAACACTAAGTTGAGCTAGTTCTTTTATTCTTGCACTTTTACAAAAGAACTTATTAAATTCATAATTAACTAATTTTCACTACCACATTTTGTATTTTTAAGTTAAAGAAATCTGATTTATTAAAAAATATATTAATTAGAAACATCATCAGTGCCAAAATCACATGTAAAATTAAAAAATCTAAACATTTATCATTAATGTTATGATAAAACAAGTTTATAAATAAACTAAAAATAGAATGATGAGAAATAACAAACTTTTTCAACAAAGATTAGATAATTTTAAACACTCTTCATTCTTTTTGTACCAAGCAAGAGAATAGATTATTCTCTCACGATCTCTTTCACAATGAAGACAAATAATATAAACATTAATATACTAGTAACTTTATTTGGAATAAACTCTTAATATTTGTATAAAAAAATTTATATTGAATTTTTTATTAAGAGGATTAAATGAAAATAAAACTATTTTTAATTTAAAATCTTAAAGTTACTATTTATAAATGTTTCTTAATATACATTAATTAACTTTGTCATTTTTTACTTAAAATAAAACTAATATATAATCTTCACGACTCCTATAAAGATCTAAACACATCATAATTCATATAAACTCTAAGTTCAAGTATAATTAGCTTAAATGCAGTCCTTATTAAATAAACACCATTTTTTATGATTGACAAAAACTTTTTTTATCTTCCTTCTTTGGATTCAAGATAAGAATTCTGACTATAGCATTTGTATCCTTCGACAAAAACAATTAAATAATGCCAACGTCTCAACAACAATAAACATCAGAAAATAATAAGTTCACAAACTTTGAATTCCTCTTCAATCCTTCATGCACATGCCTCCAATATAAACATTCCACCTCCTTCTCAACCAAGGTGGTCCCTAACATCATTCCAAACTTTTCATTTGTGTCATTGTCTTATAAATCTTTTAGTTAAAAATACTCTTCCTCCACCATAATATAGGTTAATTATATTCGAGTTATTCACCTATAAAATCTCTTCTTACAAAATATTTGGCTTTAAAGATACGCGATGACAAAGCATTAATGTATATTAAATTTTCAAAATTCAAGGCTTTTTACATATGAAATTTGATGATATAAAGTAATTTATAGTTTGAACTCTACATTATACCTTAAAAAATGCATTCCAATAATTTATCAGTTATTTTTTGAATTATACAATATTTAATAACTTATATATGCTTGATGGCTACTTTTAATATAATGATAAATACATGAAGAATTTATAACCTCCGAATTTGTGTATTAACTTTATAATCATAATAAATATTTGAATTAGTATATTTATTTTTATAATCAATTATAATTAATTTCTTCTAATTAAAAAAAATGATATCAAAATAAAAAGTCTTATCATTAATTACTTTACACTGTTCAACTTACTTAAAAATAATAACTTTGATAGGGTTAACGTTATAAAAATAAATAAGTATCTATTGGGTCGGATAATGTAATGATAAATCAAATGCAAACTAAATAAGTATATTATTTGTAGTGTTTGGGTTTAATCAATCCAAGTTAATTTAAGATCTCTAGGATCATAAACATTAACTATAAGCCTTATCTTTACGCTACTAAAACTATTATAAAAACTGATTATCATTTAAAAACTATTGAGGCTATGACATTTTATTTAATTTTACTTATGATAATTGTATAATACGTTCTTTTAAATTATTCTAAAAACTAATAAAAAAGTTATAACTTAATTAATCTGATTATGTTAATGATGAATTATATTGAATTGAATTTAATAAAAAAATGTAAAATCTCATCATAATTAATTGAATTGAATTATATTGAATTCAATAACAAATTTTCTTATCGAATTGAATGTTTAATTTGCTTAAACCTTACTTATCTCGATCTCTCCATTATCTTTAGAAAAGGATGTGATTAATGGTTTCAACGAAATATAATGCTTATATTAATCAAATTTAATATTATTTAAACTATATTAAAAATATTTTTTTCACATCAAAATATAAATTATTTTCATCTAAGCAATTTATTATGTAATAAATGTATGCGTATTTCCATTTTGTTTGTATTCATATTCCTAACGCACACTTACAAATAACTTATATTACCACAAATTAGGCAATTTTTTTGTTTAAATATTTTAAAAAAAAATATGTTGAAAAAATAGGATGGGTTCAATCATTAAATTTATATAATATATTTGACTGGATTAAACTAAAACCTAAGTAAATTTATTTTACCTTTACTTATTTTAATTGTTTTTAATATGCAATGTATGTATATGTTATTCAGTTCGAATTTAAAAACCTAAGTTACTGTATATGACATCTTTTATTGGTATTATTTATTTAGAATTAAAACAGGCGGAATAAAAATATAAAAATTGATAAAAATTATATACTTAGTACTGAATTAAAAATTAAAAAAAATAAAATAAAAATAAAAGATTTAAATTAATTTTTCTTTCATATTATTTCGTAAATATATATTTTGGTCCTACAAAATTTAATTGATCATTTAGTCATCAATATTCTAAAATTAAACAATTTTATTATATAACTAATATATTTTTTCACATTTCTATACAAACTTTATTGATGTGTCTATGGACAAATGAGAATAATGTAGTTAATTATTTACATAAAATATTAATTGATTATAAATTTTAACATTAATTATATATATATATATAATATAATTATAAATATCATATTAATATACTTATTAATTATAAATATTATATGATAATTTAAAATTGTGTGTAAGAGTGGATACGGAAGTTTTTTTAGCCAGTGCACAACAATAATATCTTTTTTTCATAATTTAATAATCATTAAATTAACTTGTGTTTATCTATTCACCAAAAGGACATAGATCAATTTTCTTTTATTAGTTAAAATCCACTCTAACAAACACAAGAAGTATGTATATAAGTTTCTTTTAATATTAAAATGCTATTCAATAGTATTAGAATGATTTATGTAACACCCCATTTAATTAATAAACATAATTAAAATAAAGCGTCACACAAAAGATATAATTGCGCAGTCCCGGAGTTTAAACTTAACTCCTTACAATTATCCAACATGTCCCAGAGTTTAAACTTAACTCCTTACAATTATCCAAGGCACACCACGATGCTAAAACTAAACTGATACAAAGTTCACCAAGAACAAAATAGTAAAGTAAGAGTTAAACTAGTACAGGGGCCACAACCCAACAAGAAAGCCCAGAGAAGAAAGATCCAGAGAACTAGGCAGCGAAACCATCACCTCCCTGATGATCACGGGTGTTCCTCGCATCTGCTCACATCAACAAGTCGATGATCATCGCAAAAGAGAGAACCACATATACAAAACACACAAAAAACAACAGAAGGGTAAGCTAGAGCCCAAAAGTGGTTTTATCATGAAGTTAGTCATACTTTCACAGTCCAATATACATTTATCATCCAAGCATGTTATGACCTTCCAATCAATACACTAAGACTCGACTCGACTCATCCGGATACATATAACCTGATCGGATTCAGCGGATGCTTGCACTTGTGGTGGATACCTCTGCTCACCCCCGAGCTATGTGTTACAAGTGTTACAATGAATGAATTCCCTCACACACAAGGTTAGCCCTTAATGAGTTTCAGGCCTCCTGCTACTCTCACCACAAGAGTCAATCCGCTCTAAGTGAGACTAACTGACTTCTTAGAGTGTTAGGATGCAATCCTTACCAAGTTATATAGATGGGGCACCACCATGGACTCCCACTAACAGGGGTCATGGAATTACATCCCGACCACTGAAGCACCACCATGGGGTCTCACCTAGAGGCTCATGGGATTACGTACTGACCACAGACCAATCATACTCAATCAATTAAGTAATATTTATCATGCACATAAATCTCATGTCAACCTCTATAACCAATCCTCATTCCCATCACATGTGGAGTCCATACCAACTCATCCTTTCCAAACCATGAATATAGAATTTCATCTCATACCAATACCATGCCACTTTAATTACCAACCATCTCATACATGCGACATGCCAAGGTCATGTTAAACTTATCAATCACATACCATAAACCATTCTACTCATACCCATTCGCCCAATTCATGCTTTTAAAAGTAATTGAATCAATCCACAAGTTCAACTTAAAGTAAGGAATTAAAATTCTGTGGCAATTCTCGCTTAAGCTAGACTGATCTCGCTTAAGCTATAAATTCTCGCTTAAGCTAGACTGGTCTCGCTTAAGCTAGAAATTCTAGCTTAAGCTAGACTGATCTCACTTAAGCTAAAATCTCTCGCTTAAGCTAAACTAACAACTTTTCACTGGTTTCAACATGTAAGAACACAAAATCTCAAACAATAAAAACTAAATAAAACACAAACACGTTGCATAAAATGTTGGCATCATATTTTCATGCTTTAAAAGGGTAAACAAATCAATCATGGGAGCATACAAGTATTTAAACAACTCTGTTGTCAATCTCGCTCAAGCTAAGGAGCTCTCGCTCAAGCGACAGGGGTCTCTCGCTCAAGCGAAAAGCTTTCGCTTAAGCGAGATTGAAAACAGAGAGCACTGAGTTCTCGCTCAAGCTAGCCCATCTCGCTCAAGTAAGAGGCCTTCGCTCAGGCAAGCACTCGAAACCAAAGGGGGGCGAGTTACTGCCATTCTCGCTTAGGCGAGAGCTTCTCGTTTGGGCGAAAAACAACTCGCTTAGGCGAGCATAGCATATCTCACCTGTTCTCACGCATGCCAAGCCAAAAATCCATCCATAAACAATACATAAATTATTTTCACACCATCAAAAGCACATCAAATCATCAAGAGCACCCAACAGAACCAAAACAGAAACATTACTTATAAAAGCATAAAAAAAATCGTAGCTTCCCTTACTTGGAAAGAGCTAGCCAAAAGACTCGTATACCCAAACAGTGAGCACCACAACTATGGGAACAACTTATTAAGCTGGAAAAATGGTAGAACAGAGGAAAATAAGGTTACCAAGAGGGATCCTTGCTGGAACCAAGACAACAATGCTAGAAAAAAAAAGGAAGTACGAGATGAGAGATAACTTACGTGAAGAAGGAATGAGTTCGAACTAGCTTGACCATGGTGGTACTGAGCCCTAACAGAGTTTTTGTGGAGAGGAAAGGTAAGAGTGAGAGCACTAATTTTGGCAAGTGAGAGCAGAATGAATGACCTTGGCTGCTTTATGGGCCTTGACACCCTATGGGCCAGCCTTTAGGCCCAACTGATTAGGGTGGACCTTTAAAAATAAGGGCAGAAAATAAATTGGGTCTTACAATTTATATGCTTTTTTTTTCTAAAATACTGACATTTTAATTTTCACATGCTATGTTAGTTTTTTAATGAATGTTTACCAAAATATCACACCAGGTAATATGAAATAAAATTATTTTTTGAGTTGTCACCACAATTCTTTTGGGTGTATATGAGAGTTTTGTAGTTATGTCATTTGAAGTTTGCTTTTTTGTTTAGTATTCGTGGATATAAGCCTCAAGACCTTAAATAAATTTTCTGTGTGATTTTATTTTTCAATTTTGTTCACAAAACATTGCATGAGAAGGATTTGCAATTTTGTTCAAAAAAAGTAATAGTACAAAGGTTTGCAATTTTTGTGATAAAATTACACATTGAGTAATAATGCTTTTGTTTAGTGTGGATATAGACCTTGAGACCTTAAATAAATTTTCTGTGTGATTTTATTTTATTTTTGCTCTTATTTGTATGTGTGTTTTGGTTTGAAGAGATTACTTTTCTATTTGTGATTTCTAACACTGGTATCAGAGCAGAAGTTTTGATCAAAGGATTATGATCATCAAGGGAGGAAGGGGAACAATGTAGCATGTTGACTATAATCAATGTTGCCTATGTAGGGAGGTCTCGATCATTCTTTTTGTGTAATGACTTCATTGATACTTATCTGGTTGGGTCTCACTTGGCTAAGGTAGTGTTGGTGATAGATTCTCCTTGAATATCAATGAGTTGCCAATGACAATGATGTGTAAGTTGTTGTCAATGAATTTGATGTACAAGGCAGTGAGAATTGATGACAAAAAAATATTTTTTTCATCAATGAGTCCCTCCAAATCATAGTTATGACAAGAGTGATTCAAACAAATATGTTGGTAGAATGTCATATGTTTGTTCTAAAGTATGTGAGACTTTTGGTGAAGGAAAATATGTGATTTTTTAATGGGTGTTCATCAAAATTTTCACACCGACTCGTGAAGACAAAAAAAAAAAACAGTCAAAATGTATTTATTATACAAACTACATGTGTGTTAAATTTGGTCATCTAAAGGATAAAATTGATAAAATAATTATTTTAATTTATATTTTTTATTTAAAGGGTAAATGGAAAATGATCTATCTTTGCAGTTGTTACCACGACTCTCAACATTTTGTAGTTTTTTAAAAAGAATTGCACAATAGGAGTTTAAAATTTTATCCATAAAAAATTGCACCATAAGAATTTGATAGTTTTTTTGCGGTCTTTTGCAAAAGAAATTGCGTGGGAGGGGTTTACAATTTTGTCTATAAAAAAGGGTACAATTAGAGTTTGCAATTTTGTTAAAAAAAAACACATTAAGATTATAAGGAGATTTGTAATTTTTGTTGAAAAAAAAATAATATGTTGAATAATAATATTTTGTTTGAGTATTCATATAGGCTTAAGATGCCGAACCACGTTAGATTTGATTTGTGGTTCTATTCATGTTATTGCTCTTTTGTGAATGTGTTTCTGTTCCAAGATATTCTTATGACATGATTTTTCAATATTATATCTTTAAAATATCACTTTATAATTGTTGTGGTTAAACTTAGTGAAATGCAAAGCGGGTGAACACTCCAATTGTTTAAAAGACAATTATACTTTAACCCACTTTGACACACCACTCCAATTACCACTAGATCATCACATCAAATCACATCACTAAAAAGAATCAAAATAGATGATCTAAAGATAATTAAAGTAGTGGGTTAAAAGTGAGTTAAAATATCATTTTTTTGTTTAAATAGTAGGAAAATAAATATATGATACATAGGAGAAAAATTATAGGTTTAAGTGTCAATATGTCTAATCCCTGATAAGATGAGTGATGTTACACAATTTATAACTAACTGTAAATCAATTCGATTGACATATTTCTAGCTTGACTCGTGATAGAGTTAGCTAATGTTATATTCCTTAACTGATTAAATGATATTCATAAGTGAAAGAAGAAAAAAAATTATAAATTTTAAAAGATTTTAGTTTTAAAATAAAAGAATTAAAAGTAAAAGAATTAAAAAAAAACTTAAAATATGGATATTTCTCCCCATTTTTCTACCTGTATTAATCATTGGGTTAATTATTGTTATAATATAATAAAATATTTTTTAATTGTTTTTATCATGATTTAGCAAACCAAAATGACCTGTCACTTGATTTAAGTTATACAATTTGTAACTTTCTTCTAGTTTAACCCTCAAATTATAGAGAAAACTTAACTAATTTGGATAACCCCATGCATGATTAAAATTACTTATTTTTTTTTTTATAGAGAAATAGTTCACATCCATCGAGTAATAAAAACCAAAAATAGATTCAAGCTAAAATAAAAAAATTCACAAGACTCAAAAAATTATTTATTTTGAAGTTCAATAAAATAGTTATTTTGATTATTAACATTTATGCATTAAGAAAAAAAAATCGATTTTTTAATGACATGAATGAAGAATTATTTTAAAATCATTTGATATATAAAACTGTGAAAGGAAACAGTGTTTAAAATGATTTTTGTTGTGATAATTAATTATTTCTCTCACTGAATTTTCTTTGTTGGTCCAAGGAGGTCCAATTCTGATTTATCATTAGTGGAAGGGAGAGGTTAATTGAATAAAATTGGCATGGGCTACACGTGTGACGAAATTGAATCAAGCAAATCTGAGCCGTTAAAAGGGACTACTTCTCGAGAACCAATTTTACTACCTTACAAAAACCCAACACACTCTCTCATTCATTTATTCGAAGCCCTCAACCTCCAAACCCTCTCTTCCTTCTTTCTTCCTTTTTTCTTCTCCGTTCCCAAATCAAACCTAAATTCCCACCTTCTTCCCTCTCACCAAATCGCCAACACACTATTCATTTTTATTTATTAATATATACATACAGAGGGAGAGAGGGGGAATGGATTCGGATCAGGGAAAATTATTCATCGGTGGGATATCGTGGGACACTACGGAGGACAAGCTCAAGGAGCATTTCGGCAACTACGGCGACGTTTTGAGCACTTCTGTTATGCGAGAGAAGAACACTGGCAAGCCCAGGGGCTTTGGTTTCGTCGTCTTCGCGGATCCCACCATTCTCGATAGGGTTCTCGAGGATAAACATGTCATAGATGGCAGAACGGTGACGCTTATTTTCCATTTTTTTACTTCATTTTTGCTGCTGCTGCTTCTGCTCTTTTTTTAAAAATTGTTTTTTTTTGGCGTGTTTGCTGGTGTGTTGGTTTCGAATTGGAGGTGTGTTTGCTTTTGGGATAAAGTGAGGCTTTTTGTGTGCTGGAATGATTGATGGGTTTTAATTGTTTCGTGGTTTGCTCTTGTATGTGGTAGTTGGATTATTTATTTTTCATTTTGAGTGGATAGGGTTTTTCTCTTGGCATGCACTTACAGACTAGTTTCTGTAACACTGGGATGGTTATTTTGTTTCTAGCCGTCTTTGATGCTTGGTTTTCAAATGGTGACTGTTTTGTATGTTGTCTGCGGGGGAGTTGTCAGGAAACAAGTAGCCGATACGTTTCTTGCTGTGTGAACTGTTGTTAATGGATGAATGTGTAAAGGAAGTTAATAGAGCAGCTTTCACTGCTATTTGTTTGCAGTTTATCCGTGCTACTTATGTGTAAATGTTTATGATAGATGACAGTGCTGCTGATATTTTAAGAATTGTTCCCTCTTTGTTCAATTCTTCAAATGTGAAGTAGTACAACTCTTTGAAGTTGCTAGCTTGTGTTCCCTTCCCTTCAATGGTGTATGCATGAACACAAGTGTTCGCATAATGCTAGTATTTTGGAATAAGTTAATATTGGTTTACTTGTTTTCATGGAAGAACATACCCCAGCTTGAACGCAGTACCTCCACTAATGATTCTTTTTGGATATTTGATAGTTTTTATATTTTGTCATTTTTTGTCTTGTATCGTTTTGGATATGTGGATATCTAAAACTATGATTAAAGGCCTCTTCCTCAAAGATTGGTTTTCATAATGTTGATAATTTGGAATTTTGGTTACTTTTGATACCGTGTCATCTTTTCTTTTTCATCATCAATTAAATGCCTAACTAGCAATCATTTTATAATTTCATCATTCAGGTTGATGCCAAAAAGGCTTTCTCAAGAGAGGATCAACAAATTTCTGTCACCTCGAGAGGTGGAAATTCCAATTCTGGCATGAATTCTGGTAATGGAGGAAACATCAGAACTAAAAAGATATTTGTTGGAGGGCTGCCTCCTACCCTGACCGAGGAAAAATTTCGTCAGTACTTTGAGTCTTATGGACATGTAACCGATGTAGTAGTCATGTATGACCAGAATACTGGACGGCCACGAGGATTTGGTTTTATTTCATTTGATACTGAGGAGGCCGTTGATAGGGTATTGCATAAATCATTTCATGATTTAATTGGTAAACAAGTTGAGGTAAAGCGTGCACTTCCCAAAGATGCCAATCCTGGTGCAAGTGGCCGAATGATGGGTGGTGCTGGAGGTGGTGGTTCTGGAATTGGTGGGTATCAAGGGTATGGGGCATCTGGAGGTAACCAAAATGCATATGATGGTCGTATGGATTCTAGTAGGTATATGCAGCCTCAAAGTGCTGCAGGTGGATTCCCTCCTTATGGTTCTTCTGCCTATAGTGCTCCTGGGTATGGATATGGTCCGGCTAATAATGGTATTGGGTATGGTGCATATGGAAGTTATGGTGGTGCCACTGCTGGGTATGGGGGACCTGCTGGTGCAACATATGGGAATCCTAATGTTCCTAATGCTGCTTATGCTGGTGGTCCTCCAGGGGGCCCAAGGAGTTCATGGCCTGCTCAGGCACCCTCTGGTTATGGATCCATGGGCTATGGGAATACTGCTCCTTGGGGTGCTCCAAGTGGTGGTGCTGGCTCTGGTGGCAGTGGTCCTGGTTCAGCAGCTGCAGGTCAGTCCCCCGGTGGAGCTGCTGGATATGGGAACCAAGGTTATGGATATGGTGGGTATGGTGGATATGGTGGAAGTGATAGTTCTTATGCGAATTCAAGTGCATATGGCACTGTTGGTGGACGAACAGGGAGTGCTCCAAACAATAGTGCTAGTGGTCCTGGTGGGGGTGAACTAACAAGTAGTGGTGGCAGTGGTAGCTATATGAGTGGTGGCTATGGGGATGCAAATGGAAATTCAGGTTATGGAAATGCAGCTTGGAGATCAGAACAAACTCATGCATCTGGAAATTATGGAACACCTCAGGGAAATGGTGGGCAGGTCGGCTACGGTGGTGGCTATGGTGGTGCTCAGTCTCGACAAGCCCAACAACAGTAATTTTGATAGTTGGATATCTTGCTGGATTTTGAAATTCAACTTGAGGATCCTTTGCCTTTTAAAAGTCTTAAATCATGAGGTCAGAATGAATTTTTCCAGCAGCAAAGGAGTGGCTCAAAGATCGATGTCAATACACAACGGGACTGGTTGGGTTGCTTGAATCCCAGTAGTTTGCAGTATCTGCTTTCCTAGTTTATAATAAGTAGTTGGTTGAAGAGATACTAGATGCTACTTTCTATTTAGTATTTGTTTCTGCGTGTAGCTTTAATTTGCGTGCTTATGATTTTAGTTGATCTCGAATGGCTGTTCTTGTAGCATTTAAGCTATAGTATGATATTTCACTTATATGATGGTTTGATGCAGTTTATTATCTGTTGTGGTTTTTGTGGTTGAAGTTTAATTACTGTCTCTTTCATTTTCTGATTACATATATTGTCTAGACTCATTGTAGTTGTCATGACAAGTAGAAATATGAAGATGTAGTCAAGCTATTTACTCATAGCAGTGGACACTTGGATTGATCACTTCATAATGGGTAGCGTAATCATAGTGATAGTAAAAACTTTGAGGATGGCATAATCATTTTCCCCCTGTATTTGCACTTGTGTTGTACAGGAGGAGAGGTGCACGAGTATGGAAGTGGTGGAGCCAAGTGTCCACCCGTATCTAAAGAATGAAATTTGGCCAGTCTTATTGTGTTTTTCTGGACCAACGCATCACCAAATTGGAGATTTCTGGCTTTGTGAGAAAAATTTCCTTAACTTTCCATCTGGTCTGTGGTGGCGGAAAGATAGAGAGAGTTAGCAGCACATTGACTATTTCAGTTGGCCTATTCTATAGAATTTTATCCTACCTGTCTTGTGTGTCCAGTGATTTATATTTTTTTTTTTTTTTTGTTGGAGCTCAGTATAATTTCATGTCTTAGTTGGAAAAATTTTAATCTTTTCTTCTCTAAACTAATATTGTTTTATATTGCAAGTGCTTTTATCTTACACACAAAGGTTAAATTGACATTTTGTTTTCATTTATGACAGTACTCTTATTCAAATGTAAATTTAAGGTAAGGATAAGAGTTACCAACTCAATTTTATATCAAGCATTGTCAGGTATAGAATTGAAATGCTCTAATACTAGTTAATCTTGACACATTATAGGAGAGACTCGCATGTAGTTTTTCAGATATATCTTTAACGTTACTTTTCTCAGGCATATTGATCTTGACGAGTGTTTATGTTATTTTAGGTTTTTGATGGTTTCTTGTAAAAATGTTGGGTTGTAATTTAATGTTGAGTGTGCATTTCTACGTCTTTCTTTATCCATGCTATAATAAAATGCGGGTAACATGGTATGCGCGTTTCATTCATTCTACCTACGCTAGTTATTTGGCAGGTTCGTCCGTTGAGTGAATGAAACGACCTTTCTTTGTGTGAACCTTTGAGCAAACCATGTTAATGTAAGACTGGCCAGAAGCCCAGAAGTCCCTAAAAGAAGAGGATTGCTATATTTTATCTTTATAGATCTGTGTATGTTTGTTAGTTTATTATGATCTGCTAAAAGTTATAAAAGTAAGCTTGTAATTAAAGAATTTCGAGTTTTTATTGATAAAGAAAATGACTGTTGAAAAATGTCAAGTGGAGCAAAACATAGAAATTATATACATTTAAGTTTTGTAAGGTGTTTCGTCTTATTTGATTTTGGAAGTGTTCTCTTAGCACGAAATAAGTTTTAGGAGATTATTGACATGTTTTCATTTTTTTAATATTGAAAGCAACTATTTAATGTGTTAAGATATATAGATATTTGTTTCGGGTAAACATATAACGGTAACATTGATCATCTGCATACACCGTTTAAGTTACATTATTTGTTGGTTGTAGAAATCAATTGAGTTGATGAATGAATCTTAACAATGTTTCGCTAATCTTTGATTTAGATATGCAAGTAAGATTGAAAGGAGAAACACAATATTTTGCTTTTATAACGTTTTTTTTTTGGTGAATCTTTCTTCTGTGACATGATGCTGCGCATTTTGAACTCTCAAAAAGTTTATCTTTTATGTCCTCCACCACGCTACTACGTTACTTCAATTACCATAAACAAAATCTAAATTGTGAACTGCAAAAATTGGCCTTTCAATTTTACACATCCAAAATAAATTTCATCGTAGTGATTTGTACTCTTTAAACATTTTCCCCCCTCAATTCTCGAATCCCATTAAACGACTCTCCAATTGGACCTCTTCAAAATAAATTCCGTCTTAGCATTTGATAAAAGTAAAAAGAATGTTCTGACTAGGAAGCATCCTAATAGCCTGCTCTATGGTCCTCTATGTGTGATTGCGATTTGTGCGACGGCAACATGTTTGTGCGAGAAAATGTGTTTATTTTATTTCAATTCAATAAATCTTTAACATGTTTTACATATGCATATAAATCACATACAAGTAATGATTTGTCATAATGAAGACATAGCCGCATGAGGTTGAAGCTAGTTGTAACAACACACGGGACCGCAATTTCAACATATCTTGTACTTCATAATACTCTGTAAATCATATAAAGCTTGTTCCATTCCTCAAAAAAATATAATTCTTTTGTAAGAAAAAAATTATCACCAATGTAGCTGTTTTAGCAGCAACAATTCAGCTCCAATAAATTTTACATGGCACAATCATGTAATGCAGTCTGGTAGGACGTGTGAAACTTCTTCTGTCAACTTGTTTAGGTCTAGCATTTGTATGGATCGCCAAATGCAGCAATGTTACCAGGGCGAGAGAAAACCACCTACATTGTTACAACATATTACATATCATTATCATGCTTATTCAGTATCTAAGTATAGTAACTGGGTAATGTACCTGGTAATTCCCCAGTGTGAGTGACTTGAAACCTGCACCACAGTAATCAAAATAGTATTCCCATGTCCTAATGAACTTTTCATTAAATCCCAGAGCCAAAATTTCGCTGTCAGCAAATACACACATTTTCAATAGTTAGTTGTTGCAAGTAGCCACTTGAATTTAACATACTTCAGTAAGTTTCAATCATCTTAAGACCATACTTCTGCCTTTCCATGAAGTTTTTTCTCCAGCATCTGAGTGTTTGATAGTAATGAATTCCTATATTTTCAACATGCTCCACACTGCATTTAAGAATATTCCTTTGTGAAAGAGAGAAGAATGAAGGGAATGGTCAATAATAGAACTCAGTTTTTGCATAAAACTTGTACCATAGTCTGGATGTGGTTGCCATGGCTGATGTTATCCTACTCAGAGAGGGTAGGCAACCTCCTGGAAATATATATTCCTTTATAAAGTCAGAACTGCGCCTATATTCATCATAACGCTCATCTGGGATTGATATGAACTACACAACAATAACAATCTTCACCATGGTTAGAAGTAATTTTAATGCCAAAAGGAATGTACTTGTTGATAATGCTTCATTTGCACAGCATAGCATACCCTCCAGAAAATTTCCATTATCTAAACACAGAAAACTTGTATAGAAGTACTAATCTGTCAAATACCTGAAGAACAAGAAGTCCATTTTGGGCCAATACTGATTCACAACAACCAAAGAACTCTTCCATGTATTCATGGCCAACAGCTTCTATCATTTCACTGAAACATGCTTATACAAGTCAAGTAATATGTTGGAAAGATTGCAACAGGTCTGAAAAATTAAACTATAAATAGTTCACCATGATATAATCCTGTCGAATTTGTATGTCTTGGGCAATTGGCGATAGTCACACAGTAGAAATTTGATGCTATCCTGGAATCACCATGATTAAAATAACATTAATTTGCTTTTAGCTTATTCTGATTCTATAAAGATTCAATCATACTTTTATAAGGAAAAATCATGGAACCATAAAAGAATTAGCTTGTTGATACCTGAAGTCCAGCATCTTTGACTCTTTGTTCTGCAAGTTTCAGTTGTTCCTTAGACAAAGTGATACCAGTGTATCTGCAGCCTGTTTGTTTGACAACTTCAATGGCTAAACTTCCCCATCCACATCCAATCTCAAGAATTTCATGCGTCTTATCAATTTTAGCCTTGATTTTTTGAAGAAAAAGAAGTCACATTATACATTTTTTAAGACAATAGCTGAAATTCTAATGAAATAGAAATCTAAGGCACATACCTTTTGAATCAGAAGGGAGATTTTTCTCCTTTGTGCAACTTTCAAGTCTTCGTCTTTGTTCTATCAGATAATTTAACAAAGAAAAGAAGGAAGAATATTAGCTACTGCTGCTGCAGAAATTGGAGAAATAATTTTGATATGAACTTCGGACTCAAGCATCAGATACTTGTTCTTGCCTTGAACACTGCACATGAGTATGTCATTGTTTCATCCAAGAAAATTGCAAAGAGTTCATTGCTCTGGAAACAGACCAAAGAAAAATTGTAAGCTTCTGTTCATTTAGTGTCAGCGCTCAAAGCCATAAAGTAACAGGCACAGAATATCAGTAGAAAAAAGTTCCATAATGTGTAAGCTCCTCTAAAGTCACTGATTCTAGGAGCTTTTGAATTCATACCAGATCATAATGCCTAGAGATGTTCCTGCGAGCCTGTGTGAGAGTATTTCGCCTTGAAACATGGTCCATGAAGAACTTTGCAGATGTCAATGCAGATGTAAAGAATACAGGTGTCCACCAACCCCTAAAGGCAAAAACCAAAAACTTTGGTATGCAAATGCAATTAACTACATAGAAATGTAGACTTCAACTCATCATATAAACTTACCTATTCTTCTTGAGGTGTGAGTTGGATGCATTTGAATCTCGGTTGGCTATGAGAATCTGCAGTAAAATTATCAAGGTACAAGAAAGTAAAGTGTAAAGTCCCAAAGAGATGACTCACTGTAAGATTCAGATGAGAATGGTTACCAAAATAAGATTCAAGAGACCTTCATCTTTATCAACAAATGAAAAATCTCCGTTGATATATGCATCTGCAAGGCCTAAATCTGCCTGTGCCATCACCTGAAAAACATGTACAAATGATAGTTTTTAGTTCCTTGCCAATTTAATTTTAGAGTTGCATTGACAAAGATAAAGATATCTTGTCACTTACACAAAGGGCATCAATCAATAAACATACTTAATGTGAAATTTAAAAGTATATACCTTCCAATAAAATTGTGGAGTGTGGATTCTCAAGACACTCTTCAGAATGCCTTTTCCTCCGGTTCCCTCAAAGTTGAACATTGTTCCTCCCTCTTCCAATAAACTGTACACCTCAAGGTAAATGCACCATTAACTAATGCCATTTTTGACAAGTAAAATCCATAAAAGATGAAGTAGATGATATATTTTGGATTGTTAAGTTGAAATAAAAAAAATTATGCTAAGATCATTATATCAGACTAAATGATTACTTTTGTTTTTCATGAGTAGCAATTCCAAATGTTTTTGGAATCACCCTGCTTCAAATTTTGTTTATCTTTCCAATTTACAAGTAAGAAGTAAACTCACGTTAAACAACCAGTATTGACATAGCAACTCAGGAATCTAGTCACAAAAATGCGTGCTCCCAGTTCCTTCCAAGAAGGTACCATGTGTTTTGGGTTGGTCTGAAGGACACAGTGTTTTCCCAGAATGCCATGAGCTGCAATCATGCCAGCCTGAAGAATAATATTACAGTTAAGTTCTTTTTTTTCACTTCAACGGATTGGTAACAATGTGCAAGAAAATTGATCGCCTTAAAAATTTCCAATTATGGAGACTCTTGAAAGAAATATTTTTCAGTTAAGACTGTATTTCGACTTTCATTATGAACTCAGCTTTAACTACCTTAAATCCATCTTCATGAAATCCATTACCTGAAAAGCACATATATATATGTGTATGTTTAGATCACTGATATATCTGAAGTACATATAAATTCATCAATCTAACATTGGTTCTAAAAATAATGGAAATTTAGTAGGCATAAGTGAATTTATGGAAGCTTGAAGTATAATGTACCTTGGTAAGCCCCTGAAAACCAAATTTTTCTTTTCCCTTGAATATGGTCTAGCTCTAAGGAGGCTTTGAATGCAGCAACTGATGGCACTGGATGACCAGTTGACCATTTAAGCAAAGTATTTTCTGGTGTATGATCAGGATTTAGAGTTACAAAAAAGGGTAGACTTGTTTCTTTAATATTCTGCAAATTAGAATGAAGATCAACAAACAAGTTTATTCATTACGCACTTTAGTTAGAATAACATAACGCAATTCAGTTATGATCAATGCATTTATAAGAAAAATTACGAACCTGAAGAATATTGAGCCAGTATGTGACACAGACTTTATTGTTGTTACTTCCAAGAAAGTTCCATGCGCTCCATGCTGCTGGGTTTTGGGGCATTAAATTTTTGTCACGATGAAGAAAAATATCACTGCCAATACAGATCAAAGAATAAATCTGCAATTGGTCTAATTTGAAAATAGATGACAAAAGGATTCTTTATGTTAGCAGATTGGTCTAATTTGAATATACACAATGGAATATAGGAATGTTTTCATCCTTTTGTGTGACAACATGTTAATCCATGACATTGAGTAATTAAACATTTTTATCCAATGTAAACTCTGTTGAATTCACAGAAATGACAAAGCAAAGGATTGCTTGCATGCATGCATTTGATGAGTACTTTCAAATGTTAATAAATATAACGACTACAATTGGAAATATTAGAATGGATTTTTTTACCTGTAAGCATATTGAAAAGCACCAAGAATTCTTCGCTCATCATATGTTGCTTCATCTCCTAATAATCTCAAGGCATCAGGTGCATGCACTGCCAATATGCATCCATCATACACTTCTTCAGTACCATCTTTGCAGTACACAACACATCCTGCAATTATTTTTCTAACCATGTCACCACAATACCAAGTATTACATAATTATTATTACAAAAAGAGGAAGGAATTGAAATAGTAGCAACAAATGGATTGCTCAATGACCTTTTTCAGTCGTAGAAACCAAGTGAACCTCACGATTAGTTATTACGTGACTACCTTCCCTTTCAAGCTCTTCTTCGACCTGGTTTTTATAACCAATAGTTAGTGACAAAAGTTGGCTTATAACTTATAAGTTGAAAGATCTCTTGCATGAGAGACACTGAAAATGTCTCCCCAAGTGACACAGTTGTTGAAAATCGAGAAATAGCACCTTCTTTACATAATTTTGTGAGCGCCATCTTACAGTTAGCCACTGTGGTCTGCCAAAGAGCTGCATTGTATAACTAGATTATATGCCTGAACATAAATCTGGAAAAGAGGGTATGTATTGTGCTACTACCTGAAGTAGATGGTGGTTGCGACAGAACGAAAGAACTGAGAAAGCAGAGAAGCTCAGAACTCCTTCAGAAGCGCAGGACCAGATAGAACCACAAATTGGAATCTAAAGGCATTGGATATTATAAATATACACTAGGCATAGAAATGATATATATGTGCATATATATATATATATAGAAAATACATAGAACTCACAAGATAGGCTTTCTGAAATAATTCTGAGTAACCTCTTGACTTGATGAATTCCCCCAGACTCTCATTGCGGTCAATATCTGGGTTATTCTCAAGCATATCAAGATAGCTGCATTGGAAAATTTGAAAAGACAGAGCCAACCAATGATCAGGACAATAACAAGGTATACTTAGTGTTTTTCTCAACTTCATCTTTATGCAGTTGAATTCAAATTCAATTTTGCAGGGAAGTGAAGCTTTGTATGATTTATGATTCCTCAGTTCACTGTCAATCAAAGATCAAAGGAAAGATGGAAATAGAAGTAGGTAAGAACTTGCCTAATGACATCATCTTTGAACTTGAGAATTTCCCTAATCATTTGCCAGAAGTAAGGATTGAGTACATTCTTTTTCTGTGCAAACAAGCTGGACAAACCAGTTCTGCTTCCCCATTCGCAGCCACGGCCTTTGTCTAGGCTAACAGAAAAAGACATGTCTGATAATTCCATATCTACTCCAAGATTCTCAAAAAATTCCATCATATTAGGATACGTGACCTGTTCAATAATCCATGTTATATATATACGTAGTCTCACAAGCATTGCTATTTCACTATATAATATCAACCGGTTTCAAGATGAAAAAAATGTCGGAGATATCAAACTAGAGATAAAACAAATTTATATAAATTAGTAAAATTTTATAAGTCGATTTTGTATAATTGAGTTAGACTCAAACTCTATTTCTTAAAATGGTACGAGAATCGGTTCTCTGAAAGTTGAATTAAGCTTAAATTCAACCCAGGTTTTAGGTTTTATGCATAGAGTCACAGACAGCACAGTAACTGATGAACCTGAATGGAATAATTATCAGCCACTTCCACTCATGGGAGTTTTATGCTCTGTTGATTGACATTAACAGCAAAGTATTTTGAATCAGTATTTTTTCACAACTTTACAGGATAATACTTACCATTAAAAAAAAGGCTATACCAGACACCTCTGCGACTATGGTACAGGCAAATGAGAACGCAGAATATCTCAAAATTTGTAATAAAAGACAGAACATTAACCAAAAAGATTGGTTGACAAATTCATGACACAACTAACAAAATCATTTTTCAAAAAGTATAATGTATAATGACATTATTGAATTGTACAGATATAACAGAATAGTGATATTTCTTTATCCATGTCTGTTTTTTTCTTCTCATGGGCTCTAAAGAACATTCATTTTTATCCTTACACGAAATCCATGCTAGTAATTGGCCTTTCATGTGAATCCTTGTTACTTTTCATTCTAATGAGAATAAAAAAGTCATTAACTGGATGCAGTGAGGGAGTGACCCAATGTTAGATAACATAATTTAATAAGAAGTATTAGTAACCACCGAGACATCAGTGTCTAATAATAATAATATATATATATATATATATATATATATATATATTATAATAAGTAATATTTGGACTTTTTTTCATAAAGATTAAAGGTTTCTAAGAGAAAAAATAAAATAAAATGATTATTTTTTTCATTGATTCACCTGTTAAAAGTAAAAATTAAGTGAAGTTATTAGAAAATTTCAACAAATTAACTTATGAAAACATTAGTTTTATTTTATTTTTTTCCAATTTTTTTCCAAAGACGTCTTAAAATCATTCTGAAGTTTCTCGTTGTGATTCATGGAGTTGAGAAAGATGGATGGGCAGTGTATAGTTAGAGACTGTAGCTGCATTCAAGAAGTATGTATCGAAAGGAGTCTAAAAAAGGTAGGCATGAGGACCACTGGAGGGCCCCATAGAGCTATAAAGTTAATACCACAACCTAAGTATGGTTACAGTTTCTTTCATTACAAAAATTACACTTTTACTTCTCTAATTTATATACTACTCTTTTCTTTTGCATATTATTCAAAATGAAACTCAATTTTTCATTCAAGACCTTTGTAACTAAAGTTCTTGTATTTAAAGTCTAATTTTTAAAATGATACAAAATCTTATTACACTTTTTAAAGCTTTTGGCTTAGTAATCTCTTGGTGTAAAATTAAAAAAAAAAAAAAACATTCTCATGGACTTGGTTTTGTAGATTTGTTTGGTTTTAAAATCTTCTGTTTCATATAGTTTTATTGATAATTACAAGAATACTATTGTTTTGTTTCTTTGATTTGTTATTTGAACTTTTTTTTGTATGAAACAATAAAAGTAATTATAGTATTTTTTTAAGATAATGATATTTTAACTTACTTTTTTTGACCCACTTTTAACTCACTACTTTAATCATTCTTAGATCATCTATTTTGATTTTTTTTAATGATATGATGTAATGATTTAATAGTAATTGAAATAATAGATTAAAAGTGGGTAAAAAAATAGTGAGTAAAAAAAAAAAAGTTAAAATATCATTATTTTTTATTTTTTTGTTATCTTAAACAAAAGTACCCGGTTCTAATACACTAGAAAGTTCTTAGAAGGAATTACTACAAATGGTTTTGAAAAATGAACTATTGATGGGGATTAGTGGAAAGTGTCTCAAATGTGTGGCTAAGCATCACCCAACACTACAAAAGTACAAATCCTTTTTACATTTCTCCTCTTTTAACCCAAAATAGAGTCAATGTTCTGCATTTTTCTTTGCTAAATGAACAAAGTCACATAAATAAGAATCAAAAACAGTAATACTTCATCATACACACCACATTCATCAGAAACAACAAGTACCTTCTTTCAACTTCTGAACATAATTCTCTTTTTACCAATCTATACTTCTTCATTCATCCTTCAAAATCTGAACACAACTCAACATTTTAACACTCTCTCACAGTTCATGGAAGAAAATCAAAAGGCTGAGACCAGATAGAATCATCAATCACAGTTTACATGAAAACTGAAAACATCCAAAAAGCACAGAGGTTGCAGTTTAGGATAATGTGTCAGGGAATCATTGGATGTAGTTCAATGCAGTCCAGTCTCCTGGTATGTTATATATAACTAACTACTAAGTTAAACAAAGCCCTGTTTATTAATCAGTGAGTTGAAGAGTTGAATCAAACACAAAGAAAAAACACAAGAAATCCATTGAAATGTATGTGCTTACCCGATTGAAGACCATGAAGCCAAGGTCAACATCAACACCATCAGCATTCACAGTCTTGGCATGTCCTCCTAACCAATCCTCCTTCTCATAGAGCACCACATTCACTCCACTTTTGGCCAAAACATAAGCAGAAGCCAACCCACTAATCCCAGCACCAACCACTGCAATTCTCATCTTTTTTTTCTCTGTCTCTGCTATGTAACAGCAGCCAAAAAATTCAAGCTTTTATCGCAATCTGAAAATGTAGAACAACCCAAAGGAGAATGGTGAAGGAGGGTATTGTTCAAGTGTCTGGAATGGATGTTACTTCAGACACGTACGTGGAACTCAAAGGTCCACATACATACAAGGGTGTAGCAAGTTGAAACTGAAATTACTGCTAACTATAATAATACAAGTTGTTTAATGGCTTACCAATTTCAGCCTTCTGACATAAGCTGTACAAAGGGAAGTAAAAATGGTCTCACAAGTATCCAATGTTTTCATTCTTTCACGTGTTGTAAATTCAACAAGAGAAATGTTCTGTGAATTGCATTGCTGAGTATTTGGGGAAAGAACCCACCAAAAAATTATAAACGTTTGGTGAATGGTTTCATTTTTGTAACAAAAAAAAGTGTTAGATAGTGATATATATTGAATGGTGCAAAAAAATATCTATAAAACGATAAAAATAAATATATTAATATGATATTATATACACAATTTTTTTTTTAAATAATGACTAATTTTAGTGACAGTAATGATTAATAATTATAATAACCACTTTAGATACTAATTTACATAAGTAAAAATTATTGGGTACTAAAATAGTTATTATTATAAATAAAAAATTATAATTGATCACTAAATTGATATTTAAAATTAGTTAGTATGATATTGACTACCAAAAGAAATTGATCATTACAAATGAGCTATCTAGGATTTAGCTACCAAAATGATTTAATTTCTAAATTGATTTTTGTGACCAATTATAATTTTGTATTTATAATAATGACTATTTTAGTAACCAATAATTTTTAATTGTGTAAATTGGTATTTAAATTGGTCATCATAATGACTAACTATTTTTAGTTTCTAAAATTAATTTTTAATTGAAGATTTTCTTGGAGTATATATATATATATATATATATATATATATATATATATATATATATATATATATATATATATATAATTTACTTTAATTGAAAAAAATCTTTTGGAGTAGATATAATTTTAGTTTTCAATTAATTTTAAATTTTTATTTTTTATTACCATATTAATTATTTCAATCATATTTTTCTTTCGATCATTCATCATTATCAATATCTTATAATCTTACGCAATAAAAAGATAATCATAAATTTTACCTTGTGTAAAAAATTAATAAAATCCTAGTGAACGAGAGAAAATATGTATATAACAAAAATTTCTTTATATAAAAATGATAAAAGAAAGTGGAAGAGAGAAAAAATAAATATATAATACAAATTTTCTTTATATAGAAATGATTAAAAGGAAAGTTTAATAAATAGTTAAAAGATAATAAATAAATAAATATAAAAGTTATAAATTAAGAACTAGTGTTTCTTTTAAAACATTGCTTCAAGCAAGTGTTTTTTAAAAGACGGGCTAATGAAAAAAATTGATTACTAAATACTATTAATTAAGTCAATTCTTTTTCCAATTAGTTAAAACCTAATTTAAATGACATAAGAAATATATTCAAAGTTTGATTTATAATATGTATTACAGAGTTGTTATATCAACATTTGTTCTTGTATACATTAGTGTGATGAGAGGATAGAGAAAGATGATAAGGTAGGACCACAAGTACCATTTTGTTTTTCATAAGAGAACCCTACAAACCATTACTTATTGAGGTGCCATGAAAAAGGAACTGTGCAAAGATCTATCAAAGATACGAATTACAGTCATAGAAAGAGAGGGAAATCTTAAGATTCAACTAAAGAATATTTAATTTTAACTTTTCTTGATGAAAAATTTTATCTGAATTTTTTGTTATAAGTTTATCTTAGATATTGTAATATATTTTGAATCTTAATTAGGTTGATATGTTAAAACACAATAATTGTTTATTTTTATACACAAAAATTTATTAATAAACAAAAAAAAGATTTTATTTAAATTTAGTCAATACATGATATCAGTAAAAGATGGTTTGTATAATCATGGTACAATTTTTGGATTAATGATGAATAATATTTCTTAAATATATAGTTAGCTTTTTTATTTCAAATTTTTATGAACTAAATGTTGAAAATATATTTATTGGCTCACTTATTGTGACACTGTTTAATGGAAACAACAACTGGGAGTTTTGTACTACAATCTAAATTAATAAAATTGAGGTTTATATTCTTTTATATAAAATACATCATTTGATTCAAGAAGAAACTAAACCAAAAAAAAAAAAAAATTCCAATTTATGATAGAAGAGAAAAATACCTTATTGATGTGATATGAATTTAGAATTGGTTTTGTTCTTAACAAGAAAAACAAATAAAAAAAATTTGTGGAGAAGATTAAGACTAAAAATATTAATGTAAAAGAATGAGGAGATTGAGACGTTATAATTTACAATAAATATTATTTATTTGCATTTAATTATTAATACGAAAGAAAATTAAAACGTAGATGAAAAGTTATTAACATAAACCACAATTTATACGGACAACATGCAAGAGAGTAATTTGTCTGGGATAAATATGATTTTGATATTTTCACTTTTAATAAATTTTGAAATTAATTTATTTTAAAATTTTAGATTAATTTAATTTTTTATATTTTAAAATACGTGAATTTAATTTTTTAATTAAATTTTATTAAATTTATTTGTAAGACCGAAAGACTAATACACCGTAATGTAAGAAGAGTGTGGAATGTTGAATCTATTGCTTTATTTCATCGAACAACATCATGTTACACTGTTACAGCAGTTATGTTCTCCACTACACAGCATTTCTGTACACTAAAAGCAAAGGTGGATGAATGTTATTGGGCACACAGAAAAGTGATCTTTATACTTTCTTTAGTAAAGAGTAAAGTGTGCAAGTGATGGTTGTGGCCAAGATGTTTGATGTTATAACTAAAGGTAGTGAAGGATAAATGCGTCCTACATCTTTTCTTATCAGAAGCCCTTCAATTATTGGATAGTTGAAAACAATGATATGAGATGTAAGCAAAAGCTGCATGAACATCTGGTCCCAATTTCCCACTGAGACCACTCTGTAGATACCCCCTATGAAGCAAGATATGTTAATGGTGATGAGTGCAACCATTGGGACCAGAAACATGTTTGATGTTCTAAAGTCATATTTGTCCATTTGGTAAAGCCTTGTCTGTTCCTCATCCTCAACTTTATTGGTTGGCAAGAAACTAGCATCTTTCAAACCAAATTTCTTCAGTATAGCATCCAAACATCCATATAGATGAGATGTGATTGATACAATCATCCATATCCTTTGTTCAATTATCCATTTTCTGAATGTTCCTCCAGTTGAAAGCACTTCAGATAAGTGCTTGGTGAGAGCTGATAGAGGGATAAACAAAAAAATGAAGAAAAATGGGTCTGAGACCTGACACAGAAGTAAAATCATGAGATCTGTGTTTCAGTATTTGAAAGCTAATGTATTGAATTCAAGGAAAAAAATGAAAGCATAGGAGTTACCTTTGGGTACAAGGGAATTCCACTTAGCAGACAAAGCTGAGGGACAATTGCTAAACACCAAAGTGGCAAGCAATAGAGAGGAAAATATGTTAGTTGTGCATAACAAAGACTCTGAAGCAGAGACATTCTTAGAGGCCCACATATAAGAGGGCAAAACCTGCTTAAACCAATATCTAGCAGTCCACAGTACCATCTGGTGCCTTGAACTAGTAAATCATTCAAATTAGTGGTACTGTTTCCCAGAAACTGTGCTTCTGGTGGATCACACAACACTGAATTCCAACCATTGCAATTCAATATGAATCCGGTGTGAACATCTTCACATACTGTACCATACAGGAACCCAACCTGGAAGCATACTCCAAAAAAAAAAAGTGCATTGTTTATGCTAGATAGATGAATTAAGCTATATATGATTGGATTGTAAAATATCCCCATACCTCTTTACCCCATTGAGTCTCAATTTCGTAGTCACAAGAAGCCAATAGCAAAGTCTCCTTTAAAGGCAATGTACGTCCAACAGTGACTGAATCTGTATTGCAGTTTTGGTTTAAGGATTTGATGAACTCATTGGATTTGCCAACATATTGTTGGAGTTCGAGATCAGTGTCTAACATCCAAAACATAAAATTGTATCAGTATGCAGTATGTAACTATGTATACCAAATGTATATGTTCATCTCAAGCTATGTATCAGTATGCAGTATGTATTGTTCATCCCAAATGACCAAATTTCAAGAAACAAATCATCATGATGCATACCTTTGATTTTGTAATTTCCATATAGTGATTCCCTTTTCATATAGAAGCCTGTGCCAGACAATACAGGTCCCATTAGCCCATCCATACCTTGCCATAGAACCTAGGTAAAAGCTTGGTTAGATACAATACAACGTTGTTTTGAAGATATATTATATTCTAGACAGTGATATTAAAACTTGAAATTTTGTCTGATATCTTGTACTTTATATGCTGATCTGTGCTGACTGTCATATATGTCGTTCTTGCTTATATTGTAATATTTCTGAGGAAATTGAACAAAAGCAAGTGAAGGAGATATCTGGGGATTAAGGTGGAAACACAATGCTTGGCGTGCTGAAGCTGGGCTATTGCAGAACATGTCACAATCCAGCACTAGAATGTACGGAGCATTGCTTATCACAGCAGAGACTCGGTACTGCAAGAACATACACATGTTTTATAAGCATTCAAATAGCTTATTACAAGTCTGTAAAGCTGCTTGTGAATTGTTTCCTTTAATGGAATCTTCAGATATTTGTGTTACATTTGTTTGTCAGTTTTTGTAAATTGTATCAGCGACAGTATCAAGATTTTAGCTCATGTAAGGCACTGTTCACCTTGATCCAATAGGTTGAGTCACGTAATTTTGTCCCTAGAGAATGCCTTTAATAATACTACAGAGAGAAAAATGCAGAGAATCTTACAAGGGCATTGAGGGCCCCGGCTTTGAAATGGTGGGGTTGAGAAGGCTTTTTCTCACGGGAAACATAGACAAGGAAAGGCAATTTCACTTGCTCTATTTCACTGCTGCTATTCTCCTGTATCACCTGCCATCATCAGTGTTTATCTGATAAATTGGGTCATTGGATTTTCTCATGAAAATTAAATGGTATACCAGGTGTCATATGCTAACATGACTTTTAGTTGTAATATTACTGCAATTCACTGAAAAAGATGCTGCTCAAAGAAAATTACCCATTTATCTGTATGTACTTAAAATAGGGATGAATCAATTTTGATACGCTTGTGATTCACGCACTAAGTAAGCCTAACATACACTTTTGAACCTGGGATAAATGAACTATAATTGAGCCTACCAAGCCTATTTTAGGTAAGTTTATAAACTTCAAATCAGTTCATTTTATCAGTTCTTTCACCAAAGAATAATACTGTGGATAACATATTTGTACCTCTATAACAGGTGGATGATTTTGACCTCTTTTGACAGTAGTATCTCCAGAGTTGTCCTGATCTTCTTTTACTCTTTTTATGCCTTCTTCAAAAGCCTCGTACTTTTCCTGCAGAATTTTGACTATCAGTCAACTATCACTCCCAAAATCCAAAATTTCAGAGAAAATTAACTTCATCTCACACACAACCCACCTTGATCATTTTCTTGTCAGCAAGAAACTCAAAGCTCCCATCAAAATCACCACCATGACTCTCTGAAATAGAAAAGTAAGCCTTGGGGCACCTACATTCTATTCTGTATCTTGTACAGAAAGGAAGCCACCACCTTGCAAATTTCGAAGCCTCCTTCATGGCATTCAAGGTGACAGGTGAACCCCCATCATCAGAAACATACAGATGCAGCTTCTCTGGTGGGTAATCCAGTGCCATGGCCGATAACAAAGTGTTCATTACGTCCAAAGTGGGTTCCTTTGTGGGGTCTGCAGTGCATATGAACACATCGAGGGGAGGGAGATTGTGATCTTGTGGTAATCTCTCAGGAAACACAGTTCTGGAAATGGGGTGCCAACGAAAAGCTTGATCAAGAATCCAAATGAAGGAGAGAATGATTTCAGAGGCAAAAACAAGAAGCCAAGGGAACAAAGGGGCTTCTCGCGTTTGTGGATCCTGAAAGCAGAAACACAGCCTATAATAAACCAAGAAACAAAGAGCAGTAAAATGGAGGAGCATGTATAGTCTATTGGTGAGAACCAAAGACTTGTTCACATGGCTAACACTGAGAGGAAGAGTTTCCTCCATTTTTCTTCCTTCCTTCCAAGTTCCAATGGTGTAAAGGTTTAAAGACTCTATCTCTTTTTCTAGTTCATTGAAATATATGATAGAAAGCAAATCATGACCGCAATACATAATCAAACGTTGTTTGTTTCTGCCTGTAACAAAAGTTATACGTGAGACTGATGGGGATTTCGTGGAGAAAAAGTCAAACCTGTCCTACCCATTAATTTCTAAAGGATAATGTTATGCAATAATTGAAGCCATTGTTTGATTTCTTTTATGGGACAAATGTTACTTGCTGACAGGGTAATATTTTTTCAGAATGAGAATTTCAATCATGAGATATCTTACCTTCCTCCTCACTTAAATATCATAACGTTATTAAGGAACTAATAAACTAATTATACCTTAATCACACATTTCATAGAAGTATTATTTATTTTATAATATTTCTGAACGAATAAAGACGAGTAAGAGTGATATTATAAGATTATTTTGGTCTTGTAACAAGAATATGTTCGGTCTTTTAGGAGAGATGATCGAAGAGATACAATACTAATGAGATATGAGTCCAATAACATAAGAGATTGTTATAATTTTTAATCCAAAACTTAGTACAATGGGTTTATGGAATTTTATTTTTATATGATGCTCAACTTTCTCACTTTTTTTTTAATGTGAAACTTAGACTTAGACTTGGATTCGTAATCTTTATAAATATACTTTATAAATTCGTGAAGAAATGTTAACACATATCTTCTAATCTTAAGTCCGTTAACTTTCATTATTAGGGTCAATCGTCATTCATCTAAGGTATTGTCTGTTTTTAAATTTGAAGTTTCACCATGATGTGATTCTTAAAAGACATTTCAGAGAGTGAGATAAATATTTAAATTATCTTTGACCTTAACTCTTAAACGATACTATCAAAGGTGCCAGAACAACGTACATAAGTGAATTAATGTTCAAGTAAATAAAAAAGAATACTTTTAAATTTAAAGAAAAATACATAAAAAAAGAAAGCCATCTTTGTACCGGGAAGACCATTTAATTTTTGTAAGAACAATATCTATCTATCTCTATATATATTTACTTATTTAAATACGGTCTTATAATAAAAAAATTATTTTAATTTTGTTTCTAGTTTAAAAATATTTTGCTTTTAGCAATTCAATTAATTATAGTGACCATGTTTAGATATGATTCATCTGATATATTACTTTATGGAAATATTGTATTAATTATTTGATTTATATTCTTTATATATTATCATGTTGTATCTGCAAAAAACTCTTTCTATTAATAATAAGACACACACAGAAGTTGTTCTCTATTATCTCATTTTTTATTATTCTTTTTTCTATTTGATTAGTTTTATTTTATAACAAAATTAAATTTTAAACTCACTTTAAAAGTGTCAAGAAAAGTAACTTAATATGAAAACCGACAAATATAATATATATTGTTTATTTCCAACACTAATAAATAAAATTTAAAGCAATGATATGCATATACAACTTTTCCTTTTCTTAAACACATCCAATATACTTTTTTATTTCTTTCCTCGTCATATGTTCTGTAAATATACGAGAAACATTTTCTTAAAATCTATTAAGAACTAGTTTGTCCGTTTTTAATCACAGTTAAAATACAATCAAATTTTGTGGAAGATTTGAGATGGGCATCTACATCTGAATGAGAAAGAGAGTTGAGATAAACAAACCAAAAAAAAAAAAA
>Ga0214545_1002802_pt1 | contig 33484 bp, 19 predicted proteins | sample CNSS4metaG_FD_160064 | JGI IMG/M metagenome (GOLD analysis project Ga0214545, IMG submission 160064) | Root nodule microbial communities from cowpea collected in UCLA plant growth center, Los Angeles, California, USA - CNSS4 | ecosystem: Host-associated > Plants > Roots > Nodule | place: USA...
GCGATGATCATCGACTTGGTTGATGGGAGCAGATGGGCGAAGTTCTCGTGGTCAACAAGGGAATGGTGATTCCACCGCTTAGCCGTCTGGACTGGATCTTACACTTCTCTTCTTCATGTCTTCTTTAGGGCTATGGCCCCTGTACTCGTTGTCGTTGGATTATAAACTCTTAGTTAAACTATTATCCTGCTTTTGTTGGCATCGTGGTATGCCTGGTTTTGTAGGGGTGACGTTATGAACCCCAGGACTGCATTGTTGATTATCTCTGTGTGACGTTTCCTTTAATTTTATGTATTAAATTAAATGGGGCGTTACATTTCTTCTACGGTCATCATCAGTTTATAATCAGAGAGAAAATAGCAAAAATAAATTAAAATTGTACTATATCGACTTTAAATAAAATATCACCAATTATCAAATATAGGTCTGTGCTAAAAAGTTGTTATAAATGACAATGTAGGAGTCAGTTTCCTTTTCATTAGTTAGCCCATTCACACTAATAACACTCGAGTCCCCATTCTTATCATGTTTCATTATTTATTACGTTAAAAGTTAATTATTAATTTTATTATTATATATATATATATATGGATGACAAATAAATTTGTCATGTAGGTATTGCTTGAACTTAATCTCGTTTTGACAGAAATACCTCATGAACTAGGTATGGAGAATTTTCGACCTTTACAATTGAAAATGGATATAAGGTATACATATATGCCGAGTCTCCATACCCTTCATAATACTCGTCCCCACCACATCGGTCCTCCATTTACCGGGCCTAGTACCTGTTTAAAAAATATCCACAAAATTTTTTAAAATCCGTGTGTACATGTGGATACCCACATACCTGTGAACATTTTAAAAAAATATATGTATTTTTTATAAATTTTTTAAATAAAATTATAAAAAAAGTATAATATAATATAAATTAAAATTTAATTTTAATTTAATTTAACTTAATAAAATATAAATTTAATTTTAACTTTAATTAAATTTAACTTAATAAAATATAATTTTAATTTTAATTTTAATTTTTTGTGGGTAATGAGTACCTGTGGGTACGGATAGTATAATACCTGCACTCGACCTATTTCTAAGCGGATATTAAAGTACCCGCTACTTGTCACTTGCGGGTAATAAATACCCGCAGATACTCACTACCCGTCACAAATTTTATCCTCAAATATCCGTGGGTGCGAGTATTTTTGTCATCCCTATATATACCCGATAACTGTTGGGGATGAGGATGAGACAAAAGTTTGACACCTGGTAGAGATGAGGAAGAGACAAAAGCTTGATATCCATTGGGTTTGAGTATGGGGATGATAGTGAATTTTTTCTATAAAAATAAAAATGGGTATGAGATAGCGAAACATGTTTTCGTTTTGAGTGGCAAATAGGGCCTGGCCCGTCGGGCCTGCCTACAGGCCCAGGAAAAAAACACGGGGCGTGCCAGGGTAGTGAGCTCGAAGGCCAGTAGTGGTCCGACTCGCATAAGCCCGCAGCTCGCGCGGGCTGGCCCGCAAGCCGCATAAAATTAAAAAAAAAAACTTGCACTTGTGTATATTAATTACTTTTTTTATGAACTCTTGCATTAACGTTTCAAATTTTTGTATAACTGGAAAAGACAAGTATTATGTATTTTTTAATGTGCTAAAATCTAAAGAGTACATTGTGTATGTCATAGTATGAATATGATGAAAATGTTGAATTATCAATTTATCATCCAATTCCCCAAAGTCTTTACTTAATTTTGTGAACTTCTTAAAGTTTCCCAATTTTTAAACATTGAAAGTTTTATCATAAAAATTAGAAAATTAAAAAAAATTAAAAAAAATTAAAAAAAATTAAAAAAAATTAAAAAAATTAAAAAGAAGCGGGCCAACCCACGGGCCTGCGGGCTAAGGAATATGTGGGGCGGGCCAGTGTTTGCAGCCCGCATAAAGTGTACGGGACGGGACGGGCCAGTCCGGGTTATGCGGGCCTTATGCGGGCCAGACCGACCTGCATTACCATCCTTAGTTTTCGTCTCGCCCCGTTGTCATTCCTACTCGTATAGGTTAACATAATAATGTAAATTAAATAAATTGTATATAAAAATATTAATTCAAAGATATTTCTTTTTGTTATTGTTGAAATGTAAAAAAAAAAAAAAACTCAATTTTTGTTTGGTAATTTAAATAAAAATTAGATAATATTTTTGTTAATTTTATTAAAAAAAAAGTCAAAGCTTTTTAATTAGAAGTAAATTATATTTTTTCTAAAATTTAATTAACATAATTTTATTAGATTACTTAATGTTAGGTGAGGAATTATTTTTTTCGATTTATCATACCTGACTTTTCAGATTATTCATTAAAAAGACAAAGAAATTGTGTTATTTGCACCATTTTTTTTTATCGGACACTTTCTTTTTTTCTCTTTCTATATCTTCCTCCTGTCCTTCCTCATGCATATCATCAACTTTCTTTCTCAATTCGTCAATGAGAATGCTATATTAATTCTCACGACGCTTCCAGTTGATTAACCATTATTTCTTTCAATTTCTTGAATCAAAATTGATAAAAGATCGACACTGTACAATATTATTCAATAATATATATATATATATCCTTTGTGTCACTCTTGAATCAAAATTGAAACCGTTGCTTTCAGACTTCACATTATTTGATTGTTCATCATTTTCACGGTTCTAATTTCTATCTCTCATCTTTCTACTTCACTTTCACTTCATACTTTATTTTGTTTTAAAGTTATGCTACTTGATATTTTCGGTTGTTTGTTTATATAGTTAATGTTTGTGATGATTATAGAACAAAATGAATTCTGAAACAGTAGATGATCAACGTGTTAATGATAATTTAAATGATTCTTTTACCACCAACCGTATAAGAGATTGATAATGAGGGTACAAATTTTGGTAGAGAAAGTAAGAGACCTAGGGGAACTACTTCTAAAGTTTGGAGTTTAACATAATTTGAGATTTTATTTGGATTATATTGAAGTTTATTTAGATTTTAATCGGAATTATAATTTAGTTTTCTTAGAATTGAAAAAAAAAATGTGTTTTTTTTTAATTAAGTAAGTCAGTGAGCCAACCTGTTTAATCCATCAACCCGTAATGAATCAGATCGAGTTCTAATTTTTTTGGCTCGCTAATAAATGAGTCAGGTTGGATTGATCCACTAAGTAGCCAACCTGTCCTATACCAAACCGAATTGGATCAGGTAATCCGTTTTGACAGCTCTAGCTAAAATACTATGACGGTTGAAAATATTATTCTCATGCATCTCCGTTTATAATTCTAATATCATTTTTATTTTGTTTTTTTTTTCTCTGCTATATTTCCCCTTTCGTTATGGATAAAAGTAGTTATCTTCCCTGCACCAAATGTTGAGTATTGATTAATGTTAAGATTTCAAATGTCTCTTATACAACCATAAAAAAACTTTTATCTTTTTTTTTTTGACATTTAATTAAGTTGTAAGATGATGATTAAATTATTTACACCCTTTTTAACATGTTCTAACTCAAAATGTGAATCTAAAATACTAATTAACAAATCCTAAAATATTAGTATCATTAAATAAAAAAAATATTTATTCAGTTTAGAATTTAAACCTAAAATATATTAAAATTTAGAACAAAGACTAAAATCAATTTTGAGTCCAAATTTAAGAATTAAAATTATATTTAAACTAAAACAAATTATTACAAGCTTAAAAGTCGAGTTCCACGTGCTAATCTTTTTTAAATAGTTTTTCCAACGTTTTTCAACTAAATATTGGTTGCAACTCCCTTACTTTTTTCATTTTCTTTCTTTCTTTTTCTCCGATCTGCTTCAATTCACGTATTATATAATTTATTTAATTTTATGTAATTTTAGTTAAATTTGATATTTGATTTAACAAATTTAAATTTAAGATGTAAAATATTGAAGGTTTGGAGACATTTTTCTTAAGTTACTATTATCATTGGTTCCACTTCCAAGAGCACCCTTTTACCACATGTATTCCTCCACGCAATAACCCATCGCCCACACCGCTCCAAGCCCTCTTCTTTTTAACAGCATACGCATTATATCCCACAATCAATATCTTTATCATGTTCTTCAATTCTATTATTTATGTTAATCTTGTATTCCATTGTTTATTGTGTTTCTTTTTCCCACATTCATTTCCTCCTCTTCTTCTTCTTCTCACCGATGCAGTTCAGGAAGAATTCCAATCAAACTCGTATAAAATAACAGAAGGTAAAATGGAGAATTCCAAAAATATTATATGGAGGTGTGGAAAGAAGTTACGGGACTAAGAAAAGAAATTGCCGTCAAGGAAACATGCTGTGGTAGAAGGGGTTTGACGGATTAAAAATGATAAAATCTGAAATTACCTTTCAAAACTGAAATATGTTTATATTTTAATTTTACTCACCTTGTGTAAATTGAAGGAGGCAGAAAAAGTTGTTAATAAAACATGTTAAGCATATCATAACTATATATTTATAACTTTTTCTTTCTTTCTTTTCTCCTTAGGTATATAATAATATTTATGACATTGCAAAAAATCTAAATCCTAGGAAATAATAAAGCACCATTTTATCATTCGAAACTTGTGCACCAGATGCCTTATAAAGTGTCGACCCAGTTTCTTTGAGTATTTAAATTAATTCTTCATTTTGAAAGAGTAAAATGAAAATGAGAGGGTGGAAAAGTAAAAGTTTACACGGTTGGCTTGGACTCAACAACGTGGTGCAATCAGCATACGCCAGAGTTACATAGGTTAATGGTATCCCAAGTGACATTCAATAGGTTTGCGACCACCTACCCTTCCTAAGTCCCATCTCTCCCACAACACATTTTTCACCCTTTTTTTTCCCCACCTTATTATGTACCTAGCACCAACTCAAACAAAAAAATTCATCAATTAACGATTCCAACGTTAACCATGAAAATAAAGAGATGGAAGCAACATAATAGTTTGACTTAGCAGAAGGATATGTTGCGAGATGGTGATTAAAGCTGAAACTCAAACTGGAAAACCGTCTAAGGAACAAAAGACGAGATACATGCATTAATTTACAGTCATGCAGGGTGGCCTCAGGAGTTACATATTTACAGTTCTGAGCACTTCCAGAAAAAGTGTTCAATTTGGATCAAAAGCTTCGTCTTTGTAATCAGTAACCCAATCTCAAAGCAGTTTTAACGTCCAACCTCCATGCAAAACCACCAAAATCCATTCTCCAAACATCACAGTTTAACGTAAGCGAACCTCTCTCCCTACCAAATAAATATTTCACCATCTTCACCTTACAAGTGAAGGAAGGACAAGAAACCAGTGCACCCTCCTTCATCACCAGAAATACCGGTGCCTGTCTCTCTCCCTTCATCATCTCACCGTACGCTTCGTTCGTCCACGTCACCCTCCCGTGCCCGTCCGATATGAACCCAGGACACGTGTCCCTGCTCAGTCTCACCCTCCGCTCCTCGTCCGTACTCCCCAGCCACTCGCCCTCCACCCACGTGCTCGTCACGCACTCCACCGTCACACACGAACACCACCCTCCCATCATCGCGCCGTACGGTTCAACCTTGCTCGTCAAGCTCCGCTTCTCGAAACTCACCCACATCGGCACGTTCTTCTTCAAGTAGTTGTTCGTGTTGCTGATGTCGTTGCTTCCTGCTTGTTTTACTCCCGGTGGAGTTAGATCCATCACCGGAGAAACCTTCCGAACGGGAGTCTCTGGCAATAAAGGAAGAGTCACCGCCGGCGGCTTCTGCTTGGGAGAGGATGTGTTCTTCCTGCGGCGAGTCCTTCGTTTGGCGGGACAGTTGATATCACTTGCGCACTTTCTCTTTGTGGTTCTGGTTTTGAGTAAGGTGTCGCTGCTCTCCGAGGAAGAAGCATCGGAAGGTATGGATGCGGCGACGGGTTTGGGAGCGATGGGGCGAAACCTGAGCATTATTTTGTCGACGGTGGAGACGTGGGATGCACCGGGTACATAGCGGGCGATGCAGCAGCCTCCTCTGCCATCCATTTGCAGTGTGATTAAAGTAACCGCTTTGGTTGTTTGTTAATGTTATTGCTGTAATGGAGACAGGGATGGGGGGTTAAGAGAGGTGTTGGTTTTATAGGAAGGGTGAAAGGGACACGTATGAGGGGAGACACGTGTAGGAACAGTGAAGAGGGAAGGGGATTGGTTAGGGAGGGAAACGTGTCATGCGTTGGGAGAGGGAAAGGGAGGTGAACGAATGGGAGAAGGAGGAGTGCCTGTGGTAGCTACAGAAAAGCGGCACGTAGATTTCGAGCTTCGGCAATTGTGAAATGAGAAAGTTTGACCGTTGGATATGAGGTTTGGGAGGATTCCAGATCCTGCTCACACTCACCACCACGTGTCCACGTGTGTGAAAACCAATGGCAGCCACACTAGACCCACAAAACGACACCAATCAGAGTTGAAGCTTCGTGACGTGAGATTACATTTTCCCAAACTTGTGCTTGCCAATTTAAGTAGTGCCTAAAACCAGGCAGCCCCAGTTTATAGTAAATTCTCTTGTTTAGGCTAATCACCTACGCAAGCTGCTTTCGCAAACACTGCCTCATTACTAAATTCATAACACCATAATAAAGGCTGCATTCTTGAATCGTTAGTTGGTCCCTCAGCCAAAGTATCTGTATGAGTCAGTCAAAGGCTCTAAGTTATACTAAATTCATATTTTTAAGAAATTGTTGTAATTAAGGGTTTAGTAACATATTGTGAAAAAAAAGAAAAGAAAATTGGATTGAAAAATGATTGGAAAGGGTGGGTTTTGGTGTGGTGGATTAGATCATTCTACGACACATTGAGCCAATAGGATGAGTCCAAGTGACAGGAGTGTCGATAACCATTGCCCAGTATGGAAGCAACCCTTGAGCATGTAGAAGAAGGCCACGTAGAATGGTGGCCACGTTTCCGATTGGTTGAGGAAAAGAAAATCCATGGAGTATCGTGCCTATAAGGTGTATGGTAGGACAGAGAGAGTCCTGGGGCATTGATATTTGAATTTTGAAGTTAAGAGTTCAATTATTCCGGCATCGGGTAAGGATATAGTGTGGTTGCGTGGACCCCATCTGCATGCAAGAAGTTGGTACAAATGGAGGAATCAGAGCCATTGGTTTGGCGTAGGTTGTGATTGGTTCCGACTTTTGTAGTACAAGTAATGACGTGGTGTGCATTGGTGGTGAAGCAGGGGTGTGAGAGCAACACAAGGTACGATTTGGTGGCAGTGGAGGATCTGATGGTCAGGTCATAAGTAGTGGCATTATTGAGGCAGCTCCACATACCATATCCTCTTTCCTTTAAGCACTGTTCACGGAATAATGTTGATGATCAGGCTATGTTTGGGGATCAGAAACCATCTTTATTTTTTAGGTCTCACTGAATTTGTACCTTCCATATGAATAAAGGTTGTGGGTGGCCAAAGTGAACTGGATCTGTAAGAACCCATTGCGTGGCCGTTTGGATAGGCATCGCAATTCATGTCAGATCACTGTGTTACACTGTGTCAGAGGAGTGGTGAGGGATAAGTATGACAACGGTGTGGGTGGGAGATGTCTCAGTTTATTCCAACACTGCCATAATTTGGTTAATTCAATTCATGGTTTTCTTAGGAAACGTATTTATGCTATTAGAATCAATTATTATATTTCATCAATGAGTGTATGAATCGGAAACAGATTTGAATGAGGTAATAGGATGGATCGTAAGAGATGGAGAGCAGATTATAGAACTATTTTGATTAAAGAGTTTGAAGGGGTGAATGAGTAGATTTAAATGGAAAGTTTTTGAATATTTTGTGAATATAATAAATTAAAAAAATATTTCAATTAATAAAAATATATATTTATCAAAATTATAGTTCAAAGCTGAATTAATGTTTATCAATTATACCTTTCATCTTGAAAACATCAAAAACACTTAAATTATTATTTTTATATGATTTTAAGTGAGCTATTTTCGTACCAACCAATTATTTTATGCATTATTATCATCCAACTTTCTATCTAGATTCTGATTAATTAATTAAGAACAATAATATTTTAATCTATTTTTTTTAATTCATTTTTAACTTATTATTTTAATCACTATTAGATCATCACATCACATTATTAAAATGAATCAAAATAGATGATCTAACGCTAATTAAAATAATAGATTAAAAGTGGATAAAAAAATAGTTAAAAAATCATTATCTATCAATTAAATTCATATTATTCTTTACAAAAAAAGAAGTTAGAGAAAAATTACAAACAAAATATATGGAATATGATTAGAGCATGCATCTTTATGTAATTCAAATTAATACTATTTTTTGTCATGCTTTCTGAAATATACAATGTTTTGAAATAGTTTATTTTGAATACACAACGATAACATAAAAAAAATCAACTCAAAAAAAAAATTGAATTCGCTAATTTTTAAAAATTTGAAATAATATTCAAATAAAGAAAAATAATCATCAACAATAATTTTTCAGTCTGGCAAAAAAAGCGTAAAAATATTTTTGGCCGAAATAAGTTGAGTATCTTCCTTTCCAATATCTGAAATTGTGATTTAATTATTTAAATATATATTACATAATGAAAATCTATCTTTTGTAGTCATATTTGTGGAAGAGTAATTTTTTTAAAATATCAATTTATAGGTGTGAAGCAAAAAAGTTCTTATATGTTTTTTTCAAATCAAGATTTGCAGTAGTAAAAATCTTGAGATTCAAAATTGTGGAGGGAAACTTATTTTTACGAGAAAAGAAAGATGTTTTATGATAAATGATATGTGGATAATATGATATATTCATATAGTCAATTATTTTTACAGATGTGGTGCATTTATCAATTAATTCTATAATTGTTGGATAAATTTTAATATTGTAATCTCATATAATTGACAACCATTTATCCTGACAAGCAACTACAATGGAAAGAGAAGTCTATAAATTTTTAACATGTGCTTTGAGCTTTGGATCATCAAATATGCTCTCTTATATAATATATTATACCATCAAAGTTGAGAGAGTGAAAGTTTGAAATGAGGAAGCACATTAAAGATTATCTTAAGAGTGGCAATGGATGAATGTTAGTTTTTATCCTTTTCTCAGCATAAGGTTTTCATTTGTTAGGAGAGTTTAAATACTTTGTTTTGAATTTGTTGCTATTATCCTTTTGGATTCTTTATTGTGTTTTTTCTCGGTGTTTGGTGTCAAACCTAAGATTTCGGGGTTGGAGGTGCCATTATTGACGAGGTAACACTAAAGCATGGTTGCTTTGCGATTATGTGTACAAAAGATCTCAAAATATTGCATTGCGGCCCTTTGAGGCTTTGTCGAGATCGTTATAGGAATTCGAGATTTGTTTTGTGTACTGATGTAATGAGAAATGTTGTCGCTTGCTTATGACAATTGACACAACTTTTGAACTGTGAGTGTGCTGATTATTTTGAGGTCGAAGACCACTTAAAAATGCACCTTTACTTTGGTTAAAAATGAGTATATATAACTTTATTTTATATGTATATTTTAATGTCAAATATTTTATTATTTTATGGTGTGATGGTCAAGTAATCTTTCCATTTTAATTAGTTCACTAAGGATTGACATATATGATTATTCCTTTTAAATCCTTTTGATATAAGAACTCCTTTATATAAAACTAAAAAAAAAATTCTATAAATTTTTGTAATATATGTTTTTGTATGTACGATAAGGTTTTGTACATAATATATGTTTTTGTACGTAATATAATGTTTTGTGTTTTCTACATAATGTATGCTAATATAAATTATATGTTGTATGATTAATTGATATACTTTAATATTATTATTTATTTTGGTTGCATTATAGATAATGTTAATGCAAATATTTAGTTCAAATGTTTGAATGGTGGATATATTTTTAATTAATCAAAGGGTGGCCACAACATTTCTAATTGATTGATATTTGTAATCAGGTACTAAACATTAATTATAATTAAGTATATGTGGTGTGATGAATTTTTACCCACAACAATTTTTTTTCTTACATCTATATGAGAAAAGGAATATAGTCTGATATTTTTATCCTTTGGTTAGATGACTTAAATTGAATAAGACTTTAGCCCACAAACAAGTTTTATATCATTAGATTCATTCGTTAAGACGTGTGTTTACATAAGTGTAAAACCTGTCGGGCCAGTCTGTAGGCCCGCGAAAAAAACGTGGTGCAGGCTAGGGTAGTGTAGTGAGCCTGCAGGCCTGAAGTGACCCGACACGCAGCCCACGCAAGCTGGCCCACAAGACCGCATAAAATTAAAAAAAAGTTTGCACTTGTATATATTAATTACTTTTTGTATGGACTCTTGCATTAACGTTTTAAATTCTTGTATAACTGGAAAAATCAAGTATTATGTATTTTTTAATGTGCTAAAATTTGAAGAATACATTGTGTATGTCATACTATGAATATGATGAAAATGTTGAATTATCAATTTATAATCCAATTCCCCAAAGTTTTTATTTAATTTTGTGAACTTCTTAAAGTTTCTTAATTTTTATACATTGAAAGTTTTATCATAAAAGTTAAAAAAGAAAAAGAAAAAGCAGGCTTCATAAAAGGATATTGTGAATTGAAATGAGAAAAGGTAGCAAGTATAATAGAACAATATCTCCTTCCAAGATGACAATATTGGGTAACATATATGTGTTTAATCTTATTTAATATGAAGAAGGCTTCATAAAATATTTTTTTTTAAAAAAAAAAAACTATTTTTCAAAAGTGATTATTTACAAAACTTGTGACATAGTTTATTTTTAGATTGGAGCTTCCCAAACCTCAAACATGGTTCGGATCTCCTGCCATATAATGATCTAGCTAAAGGAAATAACAAAACAAATAAGTATATCAAGTATATTATAAGGGAACTAAATTTAAAACAATTTCTATAAACTTTGTTGTGAACTTTGAAACTTTTATAAAAATTTATCCGAGTTTCAAGTTGATAGTGCACTAACAAGCAGACGAAAAAAATAAAAAGCTTGACATGTTAATAATGTGTTATAATTGATACCAGGAACCATCTGTAAGTGCTTTATCTATAAGTATTGGAAGCTATCAAAGATTTATGTTTCAATCTCATTAAAAAAAGTACTAAAGGATTGAGACATAAACAAAGTTAGATACATTAACATACTATATGTAAGTAAATAATAAACAATTTAATAATATTTAAATGATTTATATTGATTTAATTTTATTTAGACAGGTTCAAAAATATCAAACTACATGCCAAATTGAATGTTGTTTCCAAAAAAATCCAAATCAATTTAAATATACTTTTGTTTTAATCAAACATTGATTTTTTTTTTTAACGATTTTTGACTTCTTTTTAGAATGGTTGAATTCTGATCATTATTTACAATTCACTAATTTAAAAACAAATTGTTCAAATGTGATATTGTGACAAAAATATGAACACAATTATTTAGATTTGACTATGTTTCCTCATAAACATTTCCCATAGAACTGAAAGTTAACTATTGTTTTACCCTCTCTTAATTACTCCGTGACTTGAGTTAGCTTTGCTGCTGACTCACAAGTCACAATGATTTCCTTTTGGGTTCAAATCACACAACGAATCATCATGTCAAGCGTGCCACTCTATGTGATTGTTTGTATAGAATTGTAGATATCCATCAAATCAATTAATAAGCTTTATCTTTTATGAAGTTTACCAATGTCTCACGGATATTTTAGTCATCACCAATATATTTTTAATTTTCTAATAAGTTTATTAGATTATTTCAATCAATATGAATAAGAGAATAGCATAAAAGTTAATATGAGTTGTTATCCTCAATTCAATTTAGTGCTTTAGTATAGAAAATTTGAATGATTTTTTCATAGGATTTGTAATTTTGTTTAAAAAATTTTATGAGAAGATTTGTAACTTTTCAGGAAAAAAAAAATATCAAATAATATTACTTTTATTGGATATTTGTAAATATAAGTCTTGAGATGTACAATTATATTAGAATGTATTTTTGTTTGAAGATATTATTTTTTTATTGCTTGATTCTTATTAGTGGTATCAAAACTGAAATTTCAATTAAGAGATGAAGAAGAGTAACTTGGTGTGTTGAACATATTGCATTTTTTGGAGAGAGAGGTTAATCTTGATATTTTTTGTGTGCAATGCATGTGTTGTGTGGCATTCTTAATTAAGGTGGTATTGGTGATGGTTTCACATTTAGTATAAAAGAATATTGCATATTATGTAATAACAATCGTGTATGTAAGTTTTAAAGCGTTAAAGTTGGTTAAATTTATGATGTATCTTTTCATTCAAAATTTATTTTTTTTATGTAAGCATGCGTAGAGATTATATATATATATATATATATATATATATATATATATATATATATATATATATATATATATAAGTGAAATTCATATATAAAAATAAATGAACTCTTTATAGATTCATAAACATTTAGGTCTTACAATTCAAAACATAAATATGTATTTTATTTTATAATAAAGACTTAATGAACAAATTTAAACCATATTTTAATTATCAACTAATCCATTAAATCTTAAAATAAATATTTATAAGATAATTAATTTAAAAAATACTTTTTAATGAGTAGATTTCTTTATCAGACTTTTAGTAAGTAGATAGAATTTTGTTTCTTAAAAATAGAAAACTGTTTATTTTTAAATTAAACTAGTAAACAAATATATAAAATAAATAAACATCAATATATATACACACATTTAATGTTTGAATCGGTATTTAAATTATATTCTTAATAACTATCCTCCATGCATACTAATATCATAATTGTACAGGAAAAAAGTTCTTTGATATTATTTGATAATCATTTATTGCTTATATGAAGGTAAAATGGTTTTAAAAGATAAACTTTTACATTTGTAAAAAGAAATAAAAAGTAAAAAGAAAATAGTATCAAATTGAAAATGAAAGTAAAAAAATATATATTTATATATATATATATATAATAAAAATATATATATATATATATATATATATATATATATATATATATATACCATTGTACTAATATTACTTTTAGAGCTGTTAAAATGGGTATCTTGATCTGACCCGGCTCGATTCACCACAGGTTGATTACTTGGTGAGTCAATCCAACTTGGTTCACTTTATTAGCGAGCCAAAAAAAATTACAACTCCACTCGATCCACCACGGGTTGGTGGGTTAAAAAGGTTGACTTACGGGCTCACTTAATTAAAAAAATATAATTTTTTAATATTTTTTTAGTCAAAACTATATTATAATTCTAATTAAAATCTAAATAAACCTTAATACAATTCAAGTACAAACCAAAATCACAAAAATACAAATTATCTATGTGTTGGCTAAAAAAAATAATATAACATGACTTAAATACAAAGTCCAACATAATAAAAAGTACTTGTGTGATCCTTTATTTGCGAGTTGATAAGCCAACCTAACTCACCACGGGTTCAACCCTAGTGAGCCGGATCAAAAATCAATTCGTATTGAAATTTAAAAAAAAAAATTAACTCAACCTAACCCAAACTGATGATGAGCCGGATTGACTCACGGATTTCGACCCATAGTGACATCTTATAATCATTACTATAGTAATGAATGAAAAGTGAAAACCCATAAATATTCACAACATCGGAAAACATTTACATTAAAGTGATTAATATGTATCCATGACAAGTTAATCACCACAGATTCACATTTCTACTTTAAGAAATTTTGCCAGTGTGTGGAGGAGATAATTTGTGGGGAGTAACTACAAACAGTGTGAAGAAATATATTTAAAATTAGTCAAAAACAAATCAAAATCAACACAACCGTTACAACTCCTCAATCGTATTAATTAAAAATGTTAATTTATTATAAACTTTGTCCATACAAAGACAAACATTTACCTATCTTTCACGTGAATGTATATATATAGTCTAAACAAGTATATTATTTTACAAAATTTAAAAAATAAGAATATTTTCATAATTATCAACAAAAAAATAATGGCATGCGTACATCAACCTTTTGGTATCGTTTCAAGAACACCAACTCTATCTACAATCTAGATTATATAGAAGGAAAAAAAGAAACATAATGGCATGCGTACATAACACACACACAACGCATACCCCACAAATGCACTTTCAAAATTGGATTTTCCTTCTTCTTCTCTGAACTCCATCTTCGTGTCAAATCCAGCCATTAATGAGGTTCTCTTTCAACAGTTGAAGGCGTTACTAACAAGTCTAACACAAATGATTAAGCAAACTTAAAAAAAAAAAAATACACAAATCTTTCTATATAACGCAGGGTGCATGGTATATCTAGAAGATAAAGACGTTGATTTTTTCCTTTTATACATATAAAAGAAAAAGAAATGACGCAGAGCACATGCAGATTTTGCACAGTGCTTTGCTTGCCATGTTTAGATACAAAGAAGGGAGTTGCTCCATAATTAGAGGCTCAAAAGCCAACCAGATTTGGACACTTAAAAGGATGTAGAATCTTTGGATATAAATTGCATGAGGTATCCTATTCTTGGTGCGCTAATATTTTATGTTATTCTTAAGTGATTCTAAATCATAATAATTTGGTGTTTTTGCCACCTGTAGGTAAGTGACAAGTATTCAAGAATTTTCCTCATGTGTAGTAAGGGATAGAGGTATATTATATGCAGATAGGGATGGGTCGTGTTTGTTTTCTACTACTGAACATGTCATCTGAATTCTAGAACCCTACATTAAACAATTTAAATGTGTAGATACTTTCTTGGACTGATAACCCCTTCATGTGCCTAACTTCATCTTCTCTTACCAAAATCTTAATTCAAACTCTTCTCAACTTACTTCTTTATTTCTCATTCTATTGTGGCTGCTCGGAAAGAGATATAAAGACTACTACTATTAGCCGAAAGAAATGGAAAAGGAGAAAAAATAAATCAAGAGGAAGTGTGACAAAAACTTTAGAAAATAGAAGCTTAGGTATGGTTTTACTTCAATCTCACGTCACAACTCAACTATGTAACTTTTGAAACTGAGAGTGATATTTGACATAATAAATTACCCTCCATCACCATTCGCTCTTTCTTCTTCGTTACAAATACAAAAATTCACTCTTTTTTAATAACTATTTTATCCTATCATTAATATTCAATGAATGCTTTTTTATGACAAATAATCATTTTTTTTCTAAAAATTAGGATTGAATTTTACTATTACCTTTTATTATAGGAATATTAAGAGAAGTTGTGGGTTAACTCTCTCACTAATAATTTGGAAATATAAAAATTGGTTAAGTGAGTTTGGAAGAGAAGATGAAATATGTTGAAGGTCCAACTTCTACACTATTCGATTAAAAAAAAAATAGGATATACTTTTTTGATGAAAACTTTTCTCATCATATCCCCACTTTTCAATGCATAGAGTTTATTTTATGTATCAAAAATACTCCTATGAGTAAATTCAAAATTTCAGCATAATTATTTATATTATATATATATATATATATATATATATATATATATATATATATATATATATATATATATAAAGATGGGTTGAAGAAAACAAATTTATACGAGCATATTCGACGCTAGTTATCTTATATAAATACCGTTATTTGTATATCTTTTTATGAATGTATAGTACACTAATATGTTAAGGTTTTATTTTAGACTAATTTAATTTGTTTAAAGATAAATAAATATTATTATAAATTATTTTTGCCAAGATTATTCTTTCAAGTATTGATGAAATCAAATGTTATTTGAATAATTCACTTTTAGATTGAATATATTAATCACGTGTATCTATTGTTTACTTTAATATCATTAACCATATTGTTTTATTTAATTAAAATATTATACTTTCTACTAAAGATCAGAAAGAAAAAAAAAATATAAACTAGGTTAAATACAAACCTTACCACACATTTGCATAGAATTCTTAAATTTAATGATAAAAAAGAATAAAAAAAAAACAATGAGGAAAAGAATGTGATTGGTTGCTTAGGTTTATGGAATACCAGGAAAGCAACATGACATGGATAGGAGGCTGATGATTGATGAGACATGCATTCAGATGAGAAATAATGTTATAAGATGAAGTCTTATATTTTCTTGTATTTAAGTCTTTATTTTTCGTTCTTCTTCACTCACTTTTGAGATTGAGTTACTTAAGTACTTGGATACTTATTAATTGATGTTAAAGAGAAAGATTCAAAACCATTTTATAATATATTTTAATATATTATAAAACTATTATTTTAATATAAATCCCACCAATTAAAATGGAAAAATGATTTATATAAGAAATTCTTTTAAATTTTCAATTTTAAGTATCTCATGTTAGCGAGTCTACTACTTGAAAATAATATTTGTATCAATAAAGAACTCCTCTACAAAACTATTCTAGAAAATGCTTTTACTATTAATAAAAAAATATTAAATATTTTTAAATATTATGTAATAACCTAAACATCGAGATTTTAGGATAGAGGGAATAGTAGGAGAGTATCATCAAATTTTTTTACGAATAGTTTGTTTAATTTTGTTCATAAGTTGAGTTTAAAAATTGAAATATATATTGGACATAAAAAGTTAACTTTTTATTGATAATATTTTTATGTTTGTAAATGTAAAATATAAATAAAATGATAATCTAAATAATAATAATAATATTTAATCATATATCACCTTTAATTTAATCTTAATCAATTTATATAAAAACATTAAAAATTTAGTATATAATTATACATGAAAGTTTAGACTCTCACTTGTTATGGGTTCAAGTCGGCCATACTTGATAAAAAAAATATTTTGACATATCTTTTAAAGAAAACAATTTTATGACAACTGCTTTTTTAAAATAAAATATTTAACACAAATATATGATTATATTATTTAATAAAATAATAATAGAAAGAATGTAGAATAATTTGATAGTTGTCAATCAAGCATCTCCCACTTAATAAAAATGCCAAAAAATAGGGATATGGACGAGAAAAGGAAATGTATGACCTTACATAAATAAAAATTCATACTTTATTTTCGAGCATGGAAAGTAATAAATGGAAAAAAAATATTTGAATTAAAGAAAAGTACAAGTAAGTAAATATTTTATTTATTATTTTAATAATATTTTAGTTATTTGTTTTTCATAATAAAGAAAAGTTATGAATTAATACAAAAATATAATAATAACATAATTATGTAAAAGATATAATTTTTTTATTACTTAACATAAATATCAATAATATATATATATATATATATATATATATATATATATATATATATCTATATATATATATATAATATGTAAATGATTGGATCCAAAATATAGTTAATGTTTTAAATTGTTTCTATATGGAACTAAATTGTCTTACAAGATATAGTATTATTCTCCTTCTTGTTGAAATATGCTATGTTCTGTCTTCAAGATTGAGATGTTTTTGCCAAGTGTGATATACTAGTACATGTTTGACATACCTGTCTTAAGCCGAGATGGACTCTCACTCTGTGTGATAAGTGTGGTTCTTATTGCTGTACTATGAAGATTGTCTTGACCGAGATGTCTCAAGACCATTTTTGCTATCAGGGACATTGTATATAAAGCTCACAAAGTTATTGGTTGGGATGTATTAGACCCACCTTGATTGAGAGGTATTAGGCCTTTCATAGGGAAAGAGGGAAGAAGTTTGTTAAACAATCATATATTTAGCCAAGATGTACTGTGACCATCTTGGTCGAGATGTACAAGTCAAACGCAATCCAGCATTGCAAGTCCTACATAATACAAAAAACATTATCTTTGGTCGAGATGTACAAGTCTAACACTATTCGAGATGTGCAAGTCCTACCCATTACATAAATATTTTATTGATATTTATCATATAACCAAATATGTTTTGAAAATATCAACTCATTATATGTTTTTCGTACTTATCTTTTTACATTTTTATAGAAACATTAATGCGTGGGTTTATTGTCTTTTTATATATTTTTTGTGCTTTTATTATTAATTTTCTAGAATTTCTTCGGCTTTAAATAAATAAAGAACTTATAGAAGACGCAATACGTAAACTAAATCTGAATATATGAATCTCTATCCTTTCACATGTTTTCGTTGCAACATTTCTGCTCAAACTTTTAAAGACCCAAAATATCAAGACTCTATGCATGTGTAATTGGTCCAAAACCACACCCTAAATCACTCTTAAGCAACTAATTTATCCATTATCATTCTCTCTTTTTTTTTCTTCATCAATGTGCTCCACATTACTGAATGCCCAAATGAAATGATATGGTATTGGGCTTTATTGTTGGATCGAATATGGGCTTGGTAAGCCCAAGATATGGAATATTGTGCCCACGAATACTGACAAAACTTAGGTTAAGCATTTTGTGTTAGAGGAAGACATGGTTAGAAGGATCACGTATTTCAGAGAAATCACGTCAAATGGATCCGTGGAAGCTACTGTTTGAGAGTGACCATAATCATCTTCCGTTAACGCAAATCCAAACACGGTAGTAGTGCCAAATGCAGCCCACATCACACTTCCCAAAGAAGGCTCAAAATTTTGTAACTCCTCACTCTTATCCTCCAAAATTCTGCACAATTGCTCCTCACACCTCATCTTCACACCCACAAAATCACACAAAACCAGGCACTGTTTATTCAATTTTAAATATTCAAGATAAATCTATTTATTCAATTTAAAAAAAATCTCACATTTACAAAATATATTTTCAACTCCCAAGTTAACAACACTGCAAATTTTACATGCATTTTCATTTAATAATATTTTCAATTTAGAAAATCAAAACTAGTTTCTCCTCAAATTTCAATGATTAAATCATTGTTATGTTATCTTTCTATCTCTCCTTTTATCAAATTACTTTTATCAACTATACAAGTCACTTATCTCATTTTTATTTCCATATATCTCTGTCTAGACACCACTTGGATGTTGATGCTCTATAAGCATATAGTCTGCTATTTGTTCAAACATAAATCATGTTAGATGAAAAATAAAATAAAAATCTGCAACCATCTACTGAACTACTTGTTCTATATAAATTGTCCACGACCCTTGCTCTCATGTCACATTATATTTTTCACACGACAAACACATAAGACCATTTGAGGAAGACGGAAAGAAAATGGAGATTGGAAGCTATGGCTCTTACTATGATGTGCCAGAGGGAGTGGATATTCGGGGGAGATATGATGCAGAGTTTGCAAAAATCCTGACAAAAGATGCTTTGAAATTTGTTGCTGAGCTTCAACGTGAGTTCAGGAACCATATAAAGTATGCATTAGAGAGGAGAAGAGAGGCAAAGAGGAGGTACAATGAAGGGGCTCTTCCGGGGTTTGATCCTGCCACCAGGTACATAAGAGAGCAAGAATGGGTGTGTGCTCCTGTTCCACCAGCTGTTGCAGATAGGAAAGTGGAAATCACTGGTCCTGTCGAAAGAAAGATGATCATCAATGCTCTCAACTCTGGTGCTAAAGTCTTCATGGTTAGTACATCTACTCGCCTACGCTTGTGATTAGACTCAAGTTGTTCATCAAATATTTATTTCTTTATTTCATTTTGCAAGGCTGATTTTGAAGATGCACTGTCACCCAGCTGGGAAAATCTCATGAGGGGCCAAGTGAACATGAAGGATGCTGTGGATGGCACCATAAGCTTCCATGACAAAGGAAGAAACAGGGTTTACAAGCTCAATGATCAAACAGCAAAGCTTTTTGTACGACCAAGAGGTTGGCACTTACCCGAGGCACATATATTCATTGATGGTGAACCTGCAACTGGTTGCCTTGTTGATTTCGGCCTCTTTTTCTACCACAATCACTCAGAATTTCGGCGCACTCAAGGTGCTGGCTTTGGCCCCTTCTTTTATCTTCCCAAAATGGAGCATTCAAGGTAAAAAAAAACTATATATTAAGAACCCTGTATAAGAAAGGTGAAATTCTAACTCTGAGTTGAGAACAACATAAAAGACATAACATGAGAACTTTGTGATTGATAGGGAAGCTAAGATATGGAACAGCGTGTTTGAGAAGGCAGAGAATGTAGCAGGCATCGAAAGAGGAAGCATAAGGGCGACGGTTCTGATAGAAACACTTCCTGCAGTGTTTCAAATGAACGAAATTCTGTATGAGCTGAAGGATCACTCTGTGGGTCTGAACTGTGGGCGTTGGGATTACATTTTCAGCTACGTGAAGACCTTCCAAGCTCACCCAGATCGCCTCCTACCAGATAGGGTGCAGGTTGGCATGACTCAACACTTCATGAAAAGCTACTCTGATCTGCTTATCAGGACCTGTCACAGGCGCGGTGTGCATGCTATGGGAGGAATGGTACGTAATGGAACTGCTCTATATAACCTCTAAGCAAAAGGGTATATATATATAGATTGAAAAGTTGAAGTTGTTCAACAGGCGGCGCAGATTCCGATCAAAGAGGATCCGGTGGCTAATGAGTTAGCACTGGTACTTGTGAGGAAGGACAAGCTTAGAGAAGTGAAGGCAGGGCACGATGGGACTTGGGCTGCACACCCTGCTCTCATTCCAGCTTGCATGGAGGTTTTCGACAACATCATGGGCAATGTTCCAAACCAGATAGAGACAGTGAAACGTGAAGATGCTGCAAACATAACTGAGCAAGACCTATTGCAGACACCAGGAGGAGGCCGCACTATGAAAGGTCTCAGATTGAACACAAGGGTGGGGATTCAGTACGTGGCGGCATGGCTCAGTGGAAGCGGTTCCGTGCCTCTTTACAACCTGATGGAAGATGCCGCCACTGCTGAGATTAGCAGGGTGCAGAACTGGCAGTGGCTCAAGTATGGAGTGGAACTGAATGGGGATGAAGTTGGAGTGAGAGTGAACAGAGAACTTTTCGGTAGGGTGGTTGAAGAAGAGATGAAAAGGATTGAAGAGGAGGTGGGAACAGAGAAGTTCAAGAAGGGAAAGTACAAGGAGGCTTGCAAGATCTTCATTCGCCAATGCACCTCCCCAACACTTGATGATTTTCTCACTCTGGATGCCTATAATTACATAGTCCTTCATCACCCCAGAGAATCATCAAAACTTTGAACTAAGAAAGGGGTTGGTTCATTATGCTTAGTTATTGGGTCATTTCAATTCTGTCTCATATACTTAAGTCGCCCCTTGTCCAATTATGAGTTCATCAGTTTATGGAAAACGTTTCTGTGTCACCATCTTCCATGAGTTATTGCATACGATATTTGAACCTAAGTTCACCGCCATGGATGTCTGGAACAGGACACCAAAAATTATCGCGCGTTGTGATCCTTAACCAAGATTTCTCCCAACATACGTGGAAAAATTCCATAGCACCTTCGCCTTAACAACTCAAAGTGTATACGATCAACTCATGAATGTTATCGCTCTAGTCTCCAACAACTGCTCCCTTTCAAATGCTCTTCGACCTCGTAGAAACATACAAGGAATTAGGAACGATTATTCGAAAAAAACAATCACCTTCCAGCGCTTGGGAATCACATACCATAGAAAACTATTCTCTAGCACATATAAATAACAACTTAAATTTAACGTGATTTTTATAAAAAAAAAAAGTATTATTAGTCAGAATATAATTGTTTTGAGTGTTATTTTTTAAATAAAAATTACAAAATACAATTATTCTATTTACAATCTTTTTAATGAAAATTTCAAACACTTTATACAACTATTCTAACATCTCTCCTATAATAGTTTTTTTTCTGGACAAAAATTATAAAATCCTCTACTAACATCCTATTAATTACGGGGATAACCCTTCTTTCAAAATTTTATTAAATACTAAATATCCTTCCACGAATTATCAAAGTAATCTTATATGTAATCTTGTATTTATCTTGAAATTACATATATACATCGAGTGTTTTAGTATATTCACACTAGAGAAACATACGGCGAGATCCATGTTTTTGTCAAGATTTGGTAAGGGGAATAAAAGGAATAATATTTGACAGCAATATTATGTTTCGAATAACAAATATGCAATTGATAACTTTATTTTGATTAAAAACTTTTATTTTTATCTTTTCTTGAAATCTAAAATCTATATTTAATATGTAGTTCCTATAATCTTCATCTATCATATCTTAATCTAAATTCTTTTATTAAAAAATACCAATCATAACCATATTAATGTTACTGTTTGTAATGGGCATTTCACTATATTCGGTCTGTATTGAAAATTGCTTCCTTCACTCCATCAATTTGTTCCTTCACAAATCAATTTTAGAAATTTACTATTTTATCCTTGTAAAGTTTATTAATTTCGGAACAAGCTTATCGGGACAGGATTTTTAAAATTTTCAAAATGTTTTCCCGGAACTGCAATATCTTCTGGAATATGTTTTCAGAATAGATTTCCGGAACAATCTTTTAAGAACACATATAATATTAAGATATGTCAAATATTGTATTAGTTATAATTTAGGTATTATTAGTTTTGTGAGCAGATTTGTGCATTCATTCCTTCAATAGATGAGAAATTATAGCACTCTTGTATGTATATATATGGCATCCTATTCTTAAAAATAATACATTAGAATTCTTCTTTAAATCTTTTCTATATGGTATCAGAGCCAAACACTGACATCCTCTACAATATAGGAAGTGGTGCTTCTTTATTTGAATATTTCTGATGACTCCTTCCGATAAAAATCATTCGGAGAAACTTGATTTTGGGACTTCCGTTGCTACCCATATGCAAGAAGCTATTCACAAGAGTCATAGTTCTACTGTTGCCGGATTTGTGACCAAGTCAGGTATATCTAACTCTACTCGTAATCTTTCTATTGTTACTAGGGGTGGTGATTGGATATATAATTGATTCAGGTGCTACCGATCATATGACTTGTGATTCATATAAATTTATTAATTTTTCCCCTAATTGTTCTAATGTTCTAAAACTGCTATTATTAGTGTCAATGGGGTCTCATCTCCTATTGAAGTTGTAGGTACTATATCCCTCTCTCCCTCCTTATCAATATCAATTATATCAATCATTGATGTTTTATTTGTTTCTACATTGAATTGTAATCTTCTCTGTCAGCAAGTTAACCAAATCACATTCTTGTGTTGCCTTATTTTATCCAACCCATTGTTTTTTCCAGAACATCCATTCCAAGGAGAAGATTGGCAGTGGTAGAGAGAGAAGGACTGTATTATCTTGAAAATGTCTCACAACAAACCCATAAAGGAACATTGGCTTATCTTGCGAATGAACACATACACGATAAAAACAACAAAATTTGGTTATGGCATAGAAGATTAGGACATCCCTCTGCTGGTTATCTAAACAAATTATTTCCATCACTATTTCATAAATGCAATATTTCTGATTTTATTTATGAAACTTGTGTAATGGCAAAAAGTCATTGTGTTGTGTTTCCTTTAAGCAATAAAAAAATAGATTTTCCTTATTCATTAATTCACACAGATGTTTGGGGCCCTGCCCCACAATCTACACATAATGGGAAAAAATGGTTTACCAGGTTTGTTGATGATTGTACTCGGGTAACTTATGTGTATTTGCTTAAACATAAAAGTGGTGATGTGTGTAATGTGTTTTGTTCCTTTCATCATATGATAGTTACTCAATTTAATACACACATTAAGGTCATTCGACCAGACAATGGAGGGAAATATTTTAAGACTGAGTTAATCGAGTTCATGAACTCCAAAGACATCTTACATCAAACTATATGTCCTTATTCACCACAACAAAATGGGTGGCTGAGAGAAAAAATAGACATATATTAGAGGTGACAAGATCACTTTTGATAGATGGTAATGTCTCATCTCATTTATCGGGTGAGGCTGTGAGATCTACAGTTTATTTGATTAATCAAACACCTTCTAGTATGCTTAACTTTCGAAGGCCTTTAGATGTGTTGTCTGATCATTGTATCCTTCCTTCCATAGTCTCTTTACCGCCTCATATTTTTGGATGCGTTATATATGTTCACTTACACCCACATCAACGTACAAAACTTGAAGAACGAGCTTTAAAATGTGTTTTTGTTGGGTATGGATCAACTCAAAAAGGCTATTGTGCTTACCATTCACCATCAAAGAAATTTTATATCTCTTTGGATGTGACATCTAGTGAGCATAATTTTTTTATGTTGATTCTACACTTCAGGGCGGCAATGAAAGTGAAGTGCATAATCATGATGTTAGTATGTTTGATATCCTAGATATAAAATTATACTGTAAAGATAAATTATCGTGTGAGGATCATTCTGCAGGAAGTGAACCAATACTAAATTTGGAAACTTCTTCTTTGGATAATACAGTGTCTTCTTATCCTAACCAATTGGCTCAATCTTCTCCACAGGTTCGGCTTGACTTTTTAGAGGTACCTTCTGATCCTATCTCTAATAATACTAATATAGTTGAAACTAATCATGAAATTGTTTCTCTTGATCCTACCCTTGATAATACTAATTTAGACAAAACCAATCATGAATTGATCCTTGTCTGCATGAGACCACCAACACACCAAACATTGAGTCTACTACTGTGCAGTATAATCTTCCACCCCATTCTAACCGTGGTCAACCTCCAGCTAAATATGAACCAGACCTCCAAGCCAAAGTTAAATATCCTATTAGTAAATATGTGTCATCTCACAGGTTATCCCAGTCATATGCATCATTTGTATCTCAATTATATTCAATTTCTATTCATAGTAATATATAGGAAGCTTTGACAGATCCTAGATGGACCAAAGCAATGGTTGATGAGATGGCGGCTTTAGAAAAAAATAACACTTGGGATCTTGTGTCCTTACCAAGAGGGAAGAAAAATGTGGGCTACAAATGGGTATTTACAATTAAGCATAGAGCTGATGGAGAGGTATAAAGCACGACTTGTGGCTAAAGGTTACACTCAATCTTATAGTGTAGATTACCAAGAAACGTTCGCACCAAGAGCCAAGCTCAATACTATGAGAATACTTCTGTCACTAACAACAAACCAAGATTAGCCTCTTCTACAATTTGATGTGAAAAATGCTTTCTTACATGGAGAAATTTTAGAAGAAATTTATATGGATTCTCCACCAGGTATGACAGATTCAATTGGAATGAAGGTTTGCAAATTAAAGAAGGCTCTATATGTATTAAAACAATTCCCAAGAGCATGGTTTGGAAGGTTTACCAAGTCTATGAAGGTTTTTGGCTATAGAGCTAGTAACTCTGATCACACCTTATTTTTGAAGAGAGGAAAAGGAAGAATTACAGCTTTTGATTATATATGTAGATGACATGATTGTTACAGGAAATGACCAAGATGAGATTTCCAGTTTACAACAATACCTCGCATTTGAATTTGAGATGAAACAACTTGGAAACCTCAAATATTCTTTGGGTATTGAAGTAGCTATATCAAAACATGGTATTTTTCTATGTCAAAGAAAATATACTATTGATTTACTATAAGAAACTAGACTGCTTGGGAGTAAACCACTTGATACACCAATTGAACAGAATCATAAACTCTTTCAATGCTCAAATTCAACAAATATAAAGGAGATACCAAAGGCTGGTAGGAAAATTAATTTATTTGTCTCATACACGTCCAAATATTACCTATGCAGTGAATGTTGTTAGCCAATTTATGCATGACCCACGAAAGCTTCATATGGATGTTGTTGAGAGGATTTTGAGATATTTAAAGTCACGCCTAGAAAAGGAATTTTGTTCTCAAATCATGGAAACTTAAAAGTAGGAGGGTACATTGATGCAGATTGGGCAGGTTCAAAAGATGATAGAAGATCTACCTCTGGATACTTTACTTTTGTAGGAGGGAATCTTGTAATTTGGAGGAGTAAAAAAAAAAGCAGCCTATAGCAGCAAGATCTAATGCTGAAGCAGAATTCAGAGGCATAGCACTAGGTATATGTGAACTTTTGCGGATTAAAAATGTGCTATCAGATTTGGACTTTAAACAAAATGAAACTATGAGTTTGTACTGTGATAATACGTCGGCTATAGCAATTGCAACATGATAGAACAAAGCATGTGGAGATTGATAGACATTTCATCAAAGAGAAACTTGAAGCTCGAATAATTTCCTTTCCTTTTGTAAGATCAGAATTGCAGTTGGCTGATGTTCTCACTAAAGGAGTGTCAAGTAGAGTGTTTAATGAGTCTCTATTCAAGTCGAGAATGTGTGATATTCATGCACCAACTTGAGTGGGAGTGTTAAGATATGTCAAATATTGTATTAGCTATAATTTAGACATTATTATCTCTCTGAGCAAATTTGTGCATTCATTCCTTTAATAGATGAAAAATTATAGTACTTTTGTATGTATATATATGGTACCTATTATTTGAAATAATACATCAGAATTATTCTTTAAATCTTGTCTATACATAAAACCTTATGAAATTAATTTATATCGTAATACTCCTACATGAAATATGTTCTAGAAATAGAAATAGTGTTTTTTAGCATTTTTTTTTTCTCTTCCTTTTCCTCTGCAGTAGTGGTTTGGTGGCAATCAGAGGGATAACGGCAATGACAGTAGTGGTAAGTGTATTGTTGAAGGATAATTCAGTCTTTTCTTGGTATTGTAGGGTGGAAGATGAAATTTGATGGGGTGCATGAAATAATTGTCGATAGATGATCAACCACGAAACACCTTACCTTACCGTGTGTTTCTATGGGAAGATAGTCCTATAGGAGTTTGGTGAGATGGATTTGAGGTTTAATTCATGTTTCTATTTACATATTTGTAAGAAAGGCAAAGAGCTTATTTGAAGCTAAGCTGAATTTGTTTTCTCTTTGAAAGATGAATGTTTTTATCATTATATCTTTCCTCACGTATATTTATAGGACTTGCATTTTATTTTTTTTCTTGTCCTGAGATGAAATGATGAAAGAAATATAGTGAGATGTAGTAAATAATTATTATAATACAAAATGAGAATAATAAATAATTATAATGATATTAAATAATATTAGTAATATTAAATAATAATAATAATAATAACATATTAATTTTAACTACAAAGGTAAAATAGTACTTTTATATTTTTAATCCATTAAACTTATTTTTTTATCTATCATGTCAATTAAGTCACTCACAAACTCTCACAAATTTCATTCTAAATTCCATTCACTTTCACCCTGAAATCCTTTCAAAAACATAAAAAATCATCAACTCAAATTCACTCGTATACATCCAAATTCATCCTTACAATTTCCCTCAAATCCATCTTTTCAAATGAACACACCCTTATATTGTGTTCACTGGAACAAATTTACTGTTCGCAGAGAAGTGAGATGAATGATTTACATGTGATGTAGTTGTTCTCTTCATCAAATTTGAGGGTGAGAGAGAGGAAGGAAAGGGAGATTCTTCTATTTTCCAATCCTCTCTCATATGCCATGATTTGAGGGGATATAAAGTATATTACATTTATCTTCCAATTTATTTTTTAGCTTAATTATGATAATAATGTAAAATTGTGACTTTTAGAATTATATTTATAAAAATAATTAAAATAAAAAATTTTAAAATTATTATAAAAAAAGTTTAAAAAGTAATTAATTTTTTTTATTAAAACTTTTTATAAATATTTTTTATTGAAATATGTTATTTTAATTTATCCATTTTAATATTTTTTTCTAAAATTAAATCTAACTCATCTAATTATAATTTTAAATTACTTTTAAAATTAAGGACAATTTGGTAATCTTGTTTTTCTTTTCATTAAACTTAATTTTTAATCTATCACATCCATCAAATTATTCACATACTTTCACAAACTTCATTTTTAAATTATCTTACTTTCACCTCTAAATCTCTTAAAATGAACAACACAAATTTAACCCTCTAATCCATTCAAATTCATCTTCTCCTTTTACCTCAAATCTATCCTCACAAATGAACAATTTTTTTCTTGTTACATAGGAAAAATAAGACAAAAAAAAAATGTTAAAAGAACTTATTCCATCAAGGTCTTTTCAATAGGGGTGGCAAAACGGCCAGTTTGGCCCGTTTTGGCCCAGCCCGCTTGTGATCCGCCATCAATAAATGGGTTGGATATTGCAACCTGTCTCGTCTTAGGGAGGGCTGACCTGCCTTTTTTTTTATTTTTAATTTTATTTTTAATTTTTTAATTTTTTTTTTAACTTTTTTAAAATTTTTGTTTAAAATTTTTTTATATATAAATTTATTTATATAATATAAAAAATTATTACTTTTTAATTATTTTTAATTTTAAACATAAAAAAATTTAAAATAAAAAAAGTTGGCAGGCAGGCGGGCGAACCCGTTGTGGCCCGCTAAACTGGCGGGTTAGACAGGTCAAGTTACAACATGTTGACGAGTTGGAAATTCCAACCCAGTCCGTTCTTTTTTTGGCGAGTTGGCAGGCCGACCTGACAGGTTTGATCCGCTTTGACATTTCTGCTTTTCAAACATATTTTATGTGTTTTGAAAAATGAGTTTCAGAAGTTATTATATATTTTTCGGAAAATTTGTTCCGAAAATCTATTTCGAAAACCGTATTCCAAAATGAATTTCACATGTTCCGGAAATTTTATTTCACAAATCCCATTTTAAAAATTTTGTTTGAAAATTTATGCATTGTAAATAAGGTTTGGATGTTTAAAGCCCATACCTTATAAAAATTATAAAAATGAGTCAATATAAGTTTTGTAAAGAAACTTTGAATGAATATATACAGCTTAGTGATTTGATTGCCTTTTGGTGTGTTTTTATGAGAGTGGGTTTCATCTTAATTGAGTTTATCTAAGTGGTCTTTCTTCCTTTTTTATTTTCTTGAAAAATCATCAGAGTGAAGGGTCTTTCCAACTTCAACGAATCTCTGACAAGGGAAATCACCACCCTTTTTTTCCATTCTTTCATTGTCGCAAATTTCCTCCATTCTTTTCAATTTCATAGCTTTTATGTCATTGTTATTGTTTTAAGTTTTCATCTACCTTATCTTTCCGCCATCTATCGACTCAAGATACATAAAAATCACAAATGTAAATACAAAGTATTTTTTTTTTTTTGGAAAACAGTATTACAAAATTTAACAATAGAAGAAATAAATAAGTAAATAAACAAAATATGATGGTTATAATTATAATAGTACCAGTGATTCTCATTGAATAAAGATGAGTAAAATAAACAATATACAAAAATAAAGATTTATAAATTTATTATTTTTAAAAAATTTATTAGAAATTGAGTCAACTATTTAATATTAACTAACTAATAACTCATTAAATCCAAAATTTTCTTACTTAGTGAGAAAATATTATTTATGGTTTCTTCTTTTAACAAAAAGTCTGCAAATATTGGGAAATAGAGACATAATTAAGTTGAACTCTATTATCAATATTATGAATATTTTACTTTTATTTTATTTCTCATTATAAATGAATACAGGAGATTTGTGTTATTTTTCTAAGCGTAAATACTTGTATAATAGGATGTATTTAGAAGTACAGCCTGTTAACGTATTTATTTATTTTTCTTTGTAAATAAATATTTACTTGTATCTATTTCTTTTATTTATTTTTGTTTAACTTACATTTTCTTCGTCATTCTGCGTTTCTATCAAATATATCACAATTCCAAAACGACACCTCATAGAATCATACATAGGAGTATCAACACAGTCTTAAAATGGGACATCGTGTGGTTTATATCAATCAGGGTCCCCTCCTTCACATCATAGCTTCATCTGCTGTTTGAAATTCTCGAAAACAGCAATATCATCTAGGTGTGAGTTATATAAGAGAAAAAAAAATTATAAATTTAATACCTCAAAATTTAAAATTTAAAAGTTATGTTTGTATTTTATATAATATATATATCACTAATGATTTCTTTTTAAAGAAAAAAACTCCTCTAAAATATCATAAGTTGGTGATATTTCCATGAATAATCCATCGACATGAGCTATACCCAACTGCACCAACTTATCATCATCAGATTGATAAAAAAAAAACAGAGTAGATAAATAGATTAAAAATAGGTAAATAAGAACAAGAAAATTGAAGGAACATAATTGTGGAAGTAAATTTTTTTAAAAAATCAATAAATATTAATTTCATTTAATTAAACTGTTGATTCTTTTTCATCTTTCATCTACCAACCAAACAGAATCTGATGTTGGCCCCCAAAAATATCCTCGGAAGTGCCAATGTCTCTTATGCTACAATTCAAAAAACCTTGGACGGTTGTGAGGAAGAGTAGTACGATTTTGTCACAATCCACTACCCTAGTGCACACTGGACCCCACCCGCACATGGTTTTCATCAGACCAACTTTGACTCCTTTCAGAAACAACACCCCTGAAACAGGATTTGGTATTGTGTTCAAAAATCACCCATGTGGGTTCTTTTTTTACACATCTTTAAAAGTATGCTAAATAATTATGCCATATACTTAAAATTATTAATAACAATATTTAAATTTGTAAAAAATTTAAAAATAGAAACTTATTCACGAACATTAAGTTTCATTTTAATTTTGATTTATGTTTCTTTTAATTAGTTTTAATCATTTCAAACTATTAAAAAAACTAATATTTTTTAAAAATAACAAGGCATTGTAATTAGAAGTAAATATTTAGTACATTATTTAACAGTTAAATAATTATAAAACTTATTTAAAATTATTCAATACTATTTAATAGTAATTATAAATTATTTTAAATAAAGAATATACATATAATTAATATCTAAAAAATAAGTGTTAAATCGGGGATCCATAAACACCTTTCTGACTTTTTTTTGTATAATAAATATGCTACTCGAGTAAATAATTATTCTCTAGGACTTCTTAGGTAAATATGTTTAAAGATATTATCTTAAAAAAGGGAGTAGTATATTATTCACGGGTGGAATATATGGGGAAAAGACACCTTACACTGCATAATAGCATTAACAATCCAAAGTAATTTGCTTGCATTCAATATGTTAAAGCTCGGAAGAAAAAAGTGCACCTTTACATAGGGTCCACACATCTCCTTATCACCACCAACATTGACTATAATGGTAGACAAATAATACAACTTTAATAGATACATCATATTTATCATCAATAATATCTATCCACCTTGTATTGGCAAAGAAACAAATCACAAAGCATAAAATTATAAAATCTTGGTTTAATTTTTTTTTTTTCATTTACAATAAGTTGATTAACTATGAACAAAAATTGCTGTAAATTTTCAACCTATTAATTAAACATTTCATGCATTATCATTCCTTTTTTTTTATAAAAATATAATTGAAAATTATTAATTAATTTTATTTTTAAGTTTAAAAACATAAGCAATATATATTTTGTAGAGTCTTCCACAATACCTTCTTAATCTCTAAAGTTTCATTTTTTTGAGTATCTTATCCTCAACTCTCCAGAACACAAAAAAGGGGTGTGTATGTAAAAGATACTCTAATGTCTAAGTTAGTAAAAGATTATGAAATTACATAAAAAACATACTTCCTAATATATACTATTTTATAGTAAAGTTCATGAACCTTACCTGATTTGGGTCTTGATTTAGTAATCTTACTTGATGATTACAATAAGTTTTCTAACCTGCAATTACCTTTTCTTTTTTTACGGATAGTTCAATTGACTTAACATTACTAATTTTAGGTATGTTGTCTTATTAAATAGTATTCCCTAGATAGATGGTCCAATTAATATTTGAACAAGATTTTTAATTAAATTAAAATTTGAGAATATATATATATATATATATATATATATGAAAATGTTAAAGTTTTTTTTGTTGTTTTTTGTTTATTAATATTTGTTATTTCTCATTCTGTATGTTTTTCCTTTCTTTCTGTATTCTCCCTCTCTTCTCTTGAAATAAACAAGCCCTTAATGTAATGTGATGTCTAATTGATTAACAATTTATGTTCATATGTTTTTGTCATAAAATCAGTTAATAGTAAAATTTAATACAATTTGTTTTAGTTTAAAATCAATTTTTAATTCATAATTAATTTCTCAAACAGAATTTAGCCATAGAAATTTAAATAAAATTATTTAATGTTTTACTACAGTTTTATTAATATCACCTGCTAACTTCATTTTAAGAAATCATGGAATAATTGTGAAAGAAAAAAAGGGGAAAATGCTGTCGGTATCTCTAGGAAATTGACATATATGATGACACAATTAGCGTAAGAGGAACTAAGGCAGATCTCCTCACACTTGTTAATTTCTCGAGTATGAAGTTATCAAATAAAACACGAACTTCACTTCACAACAAACCACTTTAAAATATATAATAAAAAAACAATTGTTATTTTAAAAATGATAGAAATTGAAGTAATATTAGTCATGTTTGGAATATAACTAAGATCATTTTTTTTTTTGTGTGAATTCTTTACTCTCACCTCTAAAATGATTTTTTTTTTCAACAACAAATTTACATAACTTATTTTCTAATATTAACAGATGATAAATAAGGTAAGTCTACAAAGATAAAATCTAGTAGCAAGCTTTGTAACATTATTATTTTTTTTCACAGCATTCACAATTGAGTGAAATTTATATGAGTTTCATCAAATATGTAAGGCCTATTCTTAATTTAGTAAATATATTTTCCAAACTAGTAAAAGAGTGTATTAGTAATACAGTGCTAGTATAAATAATAAAATTCTTTAAAAAGTACTTGCATTATTAGGCTTGCCATCAACATTGCTACCGTTCCAAAACTTAAAAAATAAGTATCGAAAGAATAGAATCATGGATCTTCATCTATCTTAAACATAAAATACGTTAACTGCTATTAATGATTAGGTTAAATTATACTTTTAGTCTCCATTTTCGTAGCAAAATTTGAATTTGGTCCCTCAATTATTTTTTATCTCAATCTGGTTCCTATTTTGGGAAATTTGACCCAATCAAGTCCTTTCCGTTAGTGGTAGAGTAACGGTGTTAAATGTGGTGCCACGTGTCAGCTTCTGGATTTTTTGAATTTTTTTTATTTTTTTTTATTTTTCTTTTATTTTTTATTAATTTTTTTAAAATTTTTTAAAAAATTAAAATTTTGCCACGTGTCAAGCGGACATCGTACCACGTGGCAGTATTTGGGAGTTGTCATTTTCTAATTCTCAATTTGGTCCCTGTATTTTATTTTTTGTCTCAATTTAGTCCCATTTTTTGTAAAAATTGTGCAATTTTGTCCCTCTCCAAATTGAAACCAAATTTAATTTCTATATAAATATGCAAAGATATTTCTATCAAAATTGATATTTCAATTAAATATTTTTAACAAGATTAAGTTTATTTTAATTTATATTTTACGTTAAACTTTATTTAAAATTGTTTTAAAGTTGTTAATAGAAAATAATATTAATAAAAAAATTCATAAATTATATTGATATTT
>Ga0214545_1002803_pt1 | contig 33479 bp, 13 predicted proteins | sample CNSS4metaG_FD_160064 | JGI IMG/M metagenome (GOLD analysis project Ga0214545, IMG submission 160064) | Root nodule microbial communities from cowpea collected in UCLA plant growth center, Los Angeles, California, USA - CNSS4 | ecosystem: Host-associated > Plants > Roots > Nodule | place: USA...
CACTTCCTCCCTCACCAATTCGGCCCCCACGACCTCCTCTCGTCTTCCACTCCCCTTCTCTTGGAAACCCACCACAACGCCTTAACTCTTCTCCCAAACCACACCGTCGACGACGACGACGCCCTCTGCAACGGCCACTTCCACAACCACAAGCTCAAGAATGCGGCTCTCGAAGCCGCCAACAAATCCCATGCACCCTACACCGCCTCCCCCTCCGGCGTCGCCCTCCTCGACCGCCACGGAAATATTTACAAAGGCTCTTACTTGGAATCCGCAGCCTTTAATCCCAGCCTCGGCCCCGTCCAGGCCGCGCTCGTCGCCTTCGTCGCCGCGGGCGGCGGCGACTACCACGACATTGTGGATGCCGTTTTGGTGGAGAAGGAAGACGCCGCCGTTAAACAGGAGCAGACGGCGAGGCTGTTGCTTCACTCCATTTCGCCCGATTGCAACTTCAGCACATTCCTTTGCCACTCCCAACCTTCACCACCCTGATTCCATGAACCAGTAGCAACAATGACACTAAAAAAAAACATCGTTGCTTTAGATGTTGTGGTTGGAATGAATTATTAATCGCTGCTACTATGATTAATGAAACAGTTTAATGCTTTACATGTTTTATGGACAACATGGAAGCTGATGAGCGATCGTGTGTTGATAAGCTTTAATTTATTTATTGTTTAGGTTGAATTTGGATGTTAAAATGGATCAGTTTCACGTGTTTTGTTATAATCTTTTTAATATGTGCGTGTGGAATCAAAAGAAGTTACCGTCGCTTACTTAACAAGAGGATTATAGCTTCATCCAAGCTTTTCGTTGGAATCTACATGTGAACTATGCATGTGATCATGATCAGTAGTAATAGTAATATAAGATGTTCTTAATTTATGCCTTATCTTTACGAATAAAATATTTTCACCCCTCCTTTATTGTATATATTATCCAACCATTTATATTATTTTATTTCATATTTTTTATATACTTATTATTATCATCTCCATATGATATTTTATAATTAAAATGGATTTTTCCTTTTTCTTATTATTAATTCATAATCACTTTTTGTCTTTCCTGCCCAATTGAGTTGGTAAATGGAGAGACACCAATCAAACGTGAACACGAGTGTCCGAGCGCGCCTCTGCACATTCTCTACTCGAGGCAATGTGTTAAAAATATTTTAGTTTATGATTAAGAAAGGAATAGTTGAAACATGATGAAGGTAAGATAAGTAATGTAGAAAAAAAAGAAAGGATCAAGAATAAATCAACAGTTCAGATTCATTTTAATATAAATTTAGTTATGTTTAATTATGTTTTAACTATAAATTTAAGAACTTTTAATTTTGTTTTCATTAATTTTTTGTGATCTTATTAAATTTTTGCTGTTTATTGACTTTTGGAATGATAAAAATATTTATATACTTATATCTGCAGATAAAATAAGATAGGTACTTCAAATTTATATCTTGAGTATTGCTTTAGGAATTAATCAAAGCAAAGGGTTTACCAAACTAAGAATCAATTGTGATAGTATTTTGAAAACTATTGGACGATGGTAAATGATCATCCTTGTGGAGTATGATTTGGTAGAATTATTGAAGCTTTTGAAGACACCTTAAGTTATAATGAAAAAAGTGTGTGAAATAAACCCATCAATGATAGCCTGAAAGGCATGTTTCTTTTTTGTGAATAGCATTCTTAGTGCAGAAGCTATATGAAATGTTTGTTTATGGGCCTACTGTGATACCACAATTTAGGTAAAAAGCAATGCAGAAAAGTATATGAACTTCTTAATAGGGGTAATTTCCTCCAATAGCCCCTACCCAAAAACAACAAAAGAAGGATAAAGAAACCAAGCATTTTAATTTAATGAAATGTGAGCAAACTTTAAGGTTGTTATCAACACTTTTCTCTATCCTACTCGTCTAAGCACAACTCCTTTGTAAAGAACATTGGTGGCTTATGAAACAGGACTAGGTGCTCTGCATTATTATCACTTCAATTCAAACTACTTTTGGAAGTTGCAATTACCACCATATCATGCTCAACTTTGCTCCTCAATACATGAAAGCTCGTGTTTCTTTAACCATGTGTAAATTGCACTCTACTTTTGCATGTGTGGACAAAGGGTAAGAGAGAGTTTCTATAAAAGTTAAATATATTTGAGTAGTTGTATTCTGAACGAGAATTTACTGAAAAAAAAAACTGATTAAAGTGTGTAAGGTATATAATGTAATAAATTCTTCTTTGGATATAATTGAAATTGGTTAATATTTTAATCGAAACTATGTTATTTTTGTATTATGTTCTTTATTATGATTTGTACAAAAGCCCTGACTGCACTAGTGTGTTTTCGGTGTGTCTGAGAGTTTATAGTGAATTTATGAGTTAATTACTAAACATAGTATGAGTGTCCAATAGTGTAGGTTGTGATGGAGAATGAGATAGCTTCATGGATAAGAAAACAAAATGATTGCAAAATAGTAAGTAAAAAGAAATGTGAAATTTGGTGAAGAAAGATTGTGACTTGAGGTGGGACAATTCTGAATGCAGTACTATGATTATACTTTGTTGTTGCTTCATGAACTGATCCATGGTGAACAGAGACCGTCTCTATGATTATATCACAGACCAACACAATCATCAACCCAATGTCTTTCTCTCATGTAACAACTGGACACCATTTCAGCTACACAAAATTATTTTTCACTATTAAATTTTAATAAACTTTTATAATTTTTGGTCTTATTTTTTAAATATTTTTTCATTTTTTCATTTTTAATATTCTAAAATCACTTAAAAAATAATACACTATATTATAAAAAAAATTTATTAAAATTTAATAGTCAAAATATTTTTCTCTTTTCGGCTCGTGTGGCAGCAGCATTATATACAGTGTTTCTATGTACATTAAACACTACACTTCAACACGTTATTTCTAACTTTTTTATCTTTCTAACACATTTATTATATTTTGTTTACCAGCTTTCTTCTACCAAAAACCCTTTATTTAACAAAAACTCATGCTATAAAGATAACATAAGCGAATGAAGTCTACTAAAAATTATTCATAGACTGTTTTTTTTTCTTGTTATTTATAATAGAGATGAGTTAAAACCATTCATAAGAGATACGATCTTCTTTTTTAAGTCTGAATTCCTTTACATCGTTACTCCTCCTTCAAACTAATTTTTAGTACGATTCAGGAAGTTCGAATCGATCATCAATACGAATCTTTAAATATTACTGATAAATTTTTTGAGAAAAAATTATTAAAGAAATGGACAATGGTACTATAACTTTCATTTTTTTTATCTTTTACTTTTTTACATGACTTATATGAGTCATTGATTAATGTACCACTATCTTTATTTTTAAAAGCATCAATAACATACACTAAGCCACATCAATAACAAAGAATGAGAGTCAAAAAATGAGAATTACAATATAATTTTCCTAAAAAATACAAAATCAATAAAATTTTAAGACATAAATATATGATACTTCATCCTTATTTAATATTTAATTTTTTACTTTTCGATATAAAACTTAAGACTCCCAATTAAATTTCCAACTAATTACAACTTTTTCTTGTAAGTAAAAGATTAAGAACGAGAGATAAAAATCATAATATAATACAAAAACTAAAAGCATATAATAACTTTTAGGTTTAATTATGTCTTTGGTCTCCATTTTGGAGTCAAAATCTCAAAATAGTACCCAAATTTTTAAAAGTCTCAAAATGGTCCCCTTTTTTGTTGAAACGTCTCACGTTTGCCCTTTCCGTTAAGTCAAGGTTGACGTCGTTAAAGGGAGTGCCACGTGTCAGTTCCTCGATTTTTTTGACTTTTTTTATTAATTTTTTATTAACTTTTTTTATTTTTTATTTTTATTTTTTGAATTTTTTTAAAAAAATCAAAAAATTGTCACGTGTCAAGCTGTCATTGTGCCACGTGGCAGTGACAGTGACACATGTCATATTACGCCACGTGTCATTTTCTTAGTCTCAATTTGGTCCATTTATTTTAATTTGTCTCAATTTAGTCCCAATTTTTGTAAAAATGAGCAATTTTGTCCCTCTCCAAATTGAAATCAAATTTAATTTCTATATAAATATACACAAATATTTCTATCAAAATTGATATTTTAAGTAAATATTTTTAACCAAATTATGTTCATTTAATTAATATTTTACATTGAACTTTATTTAAAATGGTGTAAAAGTTGTTAATAGAAAATAATGTTAATAGAAAAAAGGTTTAATTACTCGAATCATACCCATTTTGGTTCGAAAATTTCAAAATGGTACCCACTTTGAACTTTGTCTCAATTTAGTACCCAATTTTGATTATTGCATCAATGTAGTACCCTCCGTTAAGTCTTCACAAAGGACGTTAACTATCTTGCCACGTGTCAACCTCTGGATTTTTTTTTTTTTTTTTATTTTTTTTTAAATTTTTTTTAAATTTTTTTAAATTTTTTTTTTAAATTTTTTTTAATTTTTTTTTAAAAAAAATTGTCACGTGGTCAAATCCTTGATGTGACATGTGGCATTGTCAGTGACACGTGACAAGGTATCGCCACGTGTCAAGGTACTTGGCAAGTGTCATTGTCTTCATTTCAACTTAGTCCCCACATGTGTCTATTTGTTTCAATTTAGTACCTATATATGTTTATTTGTTTCAATTTAGTACCCAATTTATTTGTTTGAATTTTATTCAAATATATTTTTTTTAAATGGAGAAATATTGTATCTCTTTTAAGACAAAAATTATTATTTATATAAATGTTATATTGATATTTGTTACTAAAAATGAGTTATAAAATTAAGGATTGAAATTTATATTAAAGTTAATGGTAAAAGTCATGAACAATATATTTGTAAGTCATTTTTAATAACAAATATAAATACAACATTTATATAAATAATAAATTTGGTCTTAAGGGAGACATAATATTTCTCTATTTTGTAAAAAAATATTCAGACAAAATTAAAACAAATAAATTGGGTATTAAATTGAAACCAATAAATATATATGGGTACTAAATTGAAACAAATAGACACATGCGGGGACTAAGTTGAAATGAAGACAATGACACTTGCCAGGTACCTTGACACATGGCGATACCTTGCCATGTGTCACTGACAATGCCACGTGTCACATCAAGGATTTGACACGTGACAATTTTTTTTTAAATTCAAAAAAAATAAAAATTAGAAAAAAAAATTAAAAAAAAATTAAAAAAATTAAAAAATCCAGAGGCTGACACGTGGCAAGGTAGTTAACGCCGTTTGTGAAGACTTAACGGAGGGTACTACATTGATGCAATAATCAAAATTAGGTACTAAATTGAGACAAAGTTCAAAGTGGGTACCATTTTGAAATTTTCGAACCAAACTGGGTATGATCCGAGTAATTAAACCTTTTAAAAATTAATTTTTATTAAACTAAACCGATCCGAATTGAACTGAACCAAACTAGACCAGATCGAACTGAACCAAACTAAATCGGATCGGACCGAACTGAACCGCACTGAACCAAATTGAACCGCACTGAACCAAATTGAACCGCACTAAATCGAACTGAACCAAATCACATTGAACCAAAACAAACCGAACCGAACCAGACCAAATTGAACCATACTAAATTGAACTAAACCAAATTGAATCGAAATTAACCGGACCAGACCGAACCGAACCGAATCGCACTGAACCAAAATGAACCAAACTAGACCGAACTGAACTGAACCAAACTGAACCACTCTGAACCGAACCGAACCGAATCAAACCAAACTAAATCAAATTGCTCTGAACCGGACCGTACTAAACCAAACCAAACCAGACCGAACCAAACCAAACTGAATCAAAATTAAATACTCTTTAATTGTGCTGAATTTAAAAAACCTCCAAAAAAAGAGGAGAAAATTTAGAGGAAAATTTTTCAATTTCATAATTAATTGATATAGAGCAAAAGGATAATCGCTTTGTAATGTGCTAAAAAAATGTCATACCCAAAAGTTTGTTCAACACCAACACCACAATCGTAAGGTCCCTCTTAAACAATTAAAACATAATGTTTTTTCCCAAATTAAATATAGCAAGTATATAAACAATAACATAAACAAACTGTATATTTTCAATAAAAAATATCCAAATGACAAGCTTGAATTGGTTTGTATTCACCTTTTATACAAATAACTATTTTGTCAATGTGGAGATTATAAATTTCCGAAATTTGTAAAGGCCTAAATATTTAAGAAAAATATTAGAAGACGATGAAAAAAAATGCAAATGGAAGTAGTGAAGCATTGAGTATAAAAAAATGAGAAGAATGCAAAAACCATATAAGATAAGGATAAAATGTTAGTTAGGATTAAGGTTCAAAAAAAGACATACCAGTGGAGTGGGATGTGAGATGTTAGAATTGTAGTGAAGATGGTAAGGTGGGACGACGAGAGCAAGACGATATGACTTTATATAGTAGTGACAGGGATGAGAAGCTCACGATCATTGTCTTAGTGGTGGTGATTGAACTAAAAAAGGAGTGTGCGCAGTGTTTAGGATAAGAGACCATTGAAGAAAATGAGAAAATAAAATACATAATTCAATTAGTGATCAGTTAACCAGTAGAAGTTCAGCTTTTTAAAAATAAACAGTAAACCAATATTGTTTACTTTTTATTAATTTTCTTTACTTTAATATTTAATTTTTATTAAAAATAGTTTTTTTTGTTACTTTAATATAATAAAGATAATTATAGTTAAGTTTAGTTAGATTAATTTTGTTCATCCCTAAAAGATAAAATAATTTTATAAGAATGACATATTCTTAAATATAAAAAGAAAATAGAAGAAACAAAAAATCATAACAAAAAAATAACCAAAATAACGTACAACTAAAGGAAGATATAAAAAATATTCGTGAGACTTATCGTTATTATATTGGTCAAGTCAATTTTATCAATATTTTTTTTACAAAACAATTAATGCTTCCTTTTAATATCTTTTATTTATTTATTTTTTAATTCCTTGATTATTTTTTAATCTTTCGTTACTTTTCGTTTTATTTCAAAAGGTCCAAAATGAACATTTTACAATCTTGATTTATCTTAATAATTCCTTTTAAGGATACATTTTTATATGATTGAGTGTACACATAATTCCATGTTATAATAAAAGTAATCAAGTCTACTACGAGAGAGATATTAGTCTATCCCAATGTAGATGTTAAATTTTGTCTAAAATAACTACAAATCTCTTCTACAGTGGCAAAATATTAAGAGTAAAGATCCAAAATTTATAAACCATTTTGAAATTTTCATTTAATAAACAACAACTAGATAATCAAATCAAAGAGATGAAGAAGCACATGACTTTTTCAGTAAGCACATGACAATGTAAATGCAATAAGTATGAAGGAAGGAAATCTCTAATACATTTAAAGGTTAATCAACAAGTAATTATAAAATATTTACAAGAAGAATTAAAAAATACATTTTTTACTGTATTAAAATAACGTTAACAGATGACTCATTGTGTCTATTCTTTATACATTGTTATAGATGAATGAAAATTTGCGCTCCTATGATTTCTAACAACAGTCACATGTTTCAAAACAACCTTCTACCCTTCCTAAAGGGACTTCAAGATTACCTATTCAACAAGATTTTTGGAACAAACTTTATGAAATTCTAAGAACATGATTTCCAAAATAGGGTTTTTGAAAAAAAAAATTGAAATAGAATTTCTAAAGCATATGAAATACATTTTGTAAAGAGCTTTCTATACCAGAATTTTCAAAATAAGCTTTCCAGAACATATGAAATACTTTTTTAGATGAACTTTTCAGAACAAACTTTTGAAAACATATAAGATGCAGTCTGGAATAGGATTTCAAGACCAAGATTTCCGAAACAAATTATTTAGAACGTGTTTTCTTAAACAAGCTTCCCATAAATTATCATTGGTTTACACTCTCTCTAATTGCTTCCTCTAAAACGGATTGCAGCAACAATGGAGAATGGAGGTGTAGTGACAATGGTGACGGATGTGGAGGCTCAATAGCCGCAATGACATGGTTCAACGATGAAAGATATTTTAATATTTTTGCTTTTAGCATGAGAGTTAAACTTAACTCAAATTTCTATAAAATATTAAAAAATACGAACAGACATGCGCAAAAACGCATGTGTTTTTGCTACAACAACAAAAATCATTGCGAATCCATACTCACTACAACAACAATCTTTGTGTTTATCAAAATATATGCATCAATGAGGTTATTACTATTTCTTCAATATTTGTATACCATTACATATACATTTAATGTCTTATAAGTAAATAACAATAATCAATGATATTTTTTAGTTCTTTAAAACTCAACAACTTATAAACCATGTCTTCTACAAAGAATTAAGAAGACTACTTCAAAGGTAAATAAAGATTTTTTAATTATTATTTATACATAATTCAATTGATACATAATGTTTCTGTTATTTGCATATATATTAACAATAATATTTAGTTTTTTTAAAATGCAGGAAAGCTGGAACACATCCTAGACATCAATCTTTATTTGGCCTCCCAATTCTAAAGAAATGTTTAAGAATGTAAATCTATGATATTTTCATTTACTAATTTTTTTTCTACATCATGTATGTAGTAAATATATATTTCAGTTTTTGAACGAATGTATATTTATAGACACCTACTAAAATAGTTTGTATATTTATAGATAACTACCATTGACTTCATCACATATAGCTCATTAACTCCAAATTTTGATCAAATGTATTAAATATCAGTTGATACACAATCTTACAAATTAGTAATTTACTATTTTCTTTTTCAACCAATCTACCTATACCCATAATAAATTGTCATTGATTATTCTCAATATTGTACATATAGATACATAAAAAAAAAGCGAAAAACAAACACATATGAGCGACATATTCTATATATATATATAAATTATATATATATATATATATATATATATATATATATTATTCAATTTTGTTCTAAATTTTTTTATATTATTTATATAATTTTTTTAATGATTTTATTTGTTATGTTTTTCTTTTCTTTTCAAGTTATATTTAAAAGGATGACATAAAAATAATTAAAAATAAATAAATTTACAGAACTCCTAGTTTGGATAAATTTTATTAAAAACTATAAAAATTTGAGAGTCTCGTAATTTTTATTTAATAAATATCGTTCTTATTTTTTAATTTCTAATAATCTTGATTTGAAATTGGTACTATAATATACAGCACCACGTTAATTATACGATGTAAAAAAAAAAGTTATCTTGAAAGAGAGGAATAAATACTAAAAAATTATCTATACAAGTTTATTTTAGATAAGCCTTGTACCGATGAAACCAAGGACCAACTATTCATAGGAAGCTTCATGTTCAGCAGGTACACGCCGTAGAACACCACACTTCAACCCTAGTTTCAGACAAACTAGTTACTATATACAGTTAATACATAACTAGTTAATGAATTAAAGTAGTAAATCATAACTCTTTCTCTAAACTATAATTAACGAATCGTTACCCTCTTCCGTCTATTTCTGGGGTGCTTCCTCTCATAGTATCTTTTTTCCTTAATCATGCTTCAGGTAAATAATCCATTCATTTGACCATATAATTATCATCCTTTTCTGTTTCTCTCCGTCTCCAAGTACACCACCAACTTCAATTTCAATGAAAAACTAGTGAGCACAGGCACATTAGCCACCCTATATAACGCAACAAAACCCTTTTATTTGCTATTTCTCAAATGATCTTTTCCTTCTTTTGTTTCAGATACTGTTACCTTTTTTCTCTCTTGCCCTTATCATTCACAGAATCTACGAGAACAGAAAAAGGACCTTTCTCGATCATATAAAGTTCGATAATAAGAAAGATTTTCTTGTTTAGAATCAATAGAATGAACGACTTGCTATCGAGTTTGTTCTGGAAGGGAAAGCAGCAGCAGCAGCAGCAGCAGCAAGAACAAGAAGGGCAGCACGTGATCGAAATAACACAAGGTGGCATGGACATGGACAAGTTCTTCAAAGAAGTGGAATCGGTGAAGGAAGAACTGAAGGAGCTAGAGCGTCTCCACCTAAGTCTCCGTGCCTCAAACCAAAACGGAAAAGCGCTTCACAGCCCTAAGGGCGTTAGGGAGCTTCGATCTCGCATGGACCTGGACGTGGCTCTTGCTCTCACCAAAGCCAAGCTTGTGAAGACTCGCTTGGAGGCTCTCCACCGCGCCAACCAAGCCACCCTCTCCTTGCCCGACTGCGGACCCGGTTCCTACTCCCACCGGACCCGAATCGCGCTGGTCGGAGCCTTGACCAAGAATCTCAAACACTCCATGGACAGTTTCAATAAGCTGAGAGAGCAGATATCGTACGAGTACCGAGACACCGTGCAACGTAGATATTACGCTGTCACCGGAGAGAACCCTGATCCTGAAACCATTGATCTCCTCATCTCTACGGGTAACCAATATTCACATTTCTGTTTTGAAGTATATTATTTTATCGGAATTTGATGGCACGATGACACACGTATTGATTGAGCAGGTGAGAGTGAAAGTTTCTTACAGAAAGCCATCCAACAGCAAGGGAGAGCCACCATAATGGACACCATCCAAGAGATTCAGGAGAGACATGGCACGGTAAAAGAGATAGAGAGAAGTCTACATGAGCTGCACCAAGTGTTCTTGGACATGGCGGTGCTGGTCCAACATCAGGGTGAACACTTGGATGACATAGAGAGCCACATGGCGCTTGCAAGTTCCTCCGTCATCAAAGGCGTGCATCATTTGCAGGTTGTGAAGAATCATCAGAAGAACACCCGTAACTTCACCTGTTTCGCCATACTCCTCTTCATTATCGTTTTGGTCATAGTTCTCCCCATTGTTTTCAGAAGTTGATCACATTTGTAGTGGTGGCAAGGTGAAGAGAAGTCAAAGCTCATTTGACCTTCTTCCCATGTGAAAATGGCTTTCATTCTGTGATCGTATATGTATTTTGGTAACGTTTTGTAACTTTTTCCTTGTCTTTGTTTAACGACTGTTTGAGGAATTTTCCGACAATGGAAGTTTTACTTGCATATGGAGACTGAAGCTAAAGCAGTTTTATCTCTTCATGGCATCTCTGAAAGTAGGGTAAAGAGAAGAGAATGGAAGCAAGGGTTACGGCGGGGGATGTTGTTCATGTTAACAAGTGTATATAGCAATATATTGTAGGCGTGACCTATAATTTACCTTGGATATATATTTCATGTGGTGTAGGTGTATATATATATATTAAAACTTCATAAATGTTGTTTTTCAATTGGTTATATAATACGGGAAGATTATGTATCATTTTGTTTTCCTGAATTTTGTTTAATTCTTTTTGTCTGGTTATCGCAGAACACGAAATATGTAACGGGAGAGGGTGACATTGGAGTTTAGATTCTCTACTTTTCTTTTCTGCCATATGTTAAACATTACAAATATAATGTATTAATATTTTAAATATTCTTTTTAATATATTTTAAAATGTCAAAAATTAATTAATGATAATTAATGTATTATAAAAACATATTAGATAAACAATAAAAAAACAACATAAACAATAAAAAAAAGCAACAGAAAATTCAAATTCGTGATGTTATCCGTTTTCCATTTAAATTTCTTATCCGTTTCCGTCATATATGGATTAATTGTTTTTCACAGGATAATTTATGTACATTTTGGAATGTTATAATAAATTAGGTTGTATGGGTATCTTGTTTTACGGAAATTAAATTTTTAAAAAGTTATCAAAATAATGTAATTATTTTTAAAATTTAAAATCTTACTTAAAAAATAAAAATTTAAAACTTATTATAATTTTTTTTTCATAACATTTTCTCATCGGTTTACTCTAATTGATCATTGGTTTAACCTTGAGACAATGTTATTTGATATTGGTCAAGATTTCATCAGCTATAATAATGTTATTTTATTTTTCGATTAGCATTAGTCATGATTTGATTAATCAACTACAATTAATGTTTAATTTTACTACTATTAAATACAATCTTTTATTGATATAAACTAATTTATTTTTTGTTAACGTTAATTAAAGTTCTTATCCCATCAACATTAACCACATTTTTTTACTTAAGATCAATATATAAGGACTCTTGCTTTTTCAATGTGTTTAAAGAGAATTTTTCAGTCATCTCTTACTATAATTGTAACCAAAAGAAATCTCAGTCAACTTGAATCGAAAAAGTTTTAACTGATATCAGTCTAAAAAATACTTGTCATCATCATCTTAAAAATCTTAACAAAATTTAGCAAAAGAATAATCAATTTCGACTTAAAAAATACTAACTAATATTTTTGGATAACTAAATATTATTTAATATTAAAATATATTTTTAAATATGATGAAAATTAAAATATTTTAATTAATAATAATTCGGTAAATTAAATTATTATATTTGAACGAAATATTAAAGAAAAATCAATTTAAATTGAATGTATTTTAATTTTTCTCTCTTCATATCCAATATTATTACAATTTATAAATTTTAAATGAATCTTAATATTACATCTTACTTTTATATCATTCCGACTAAAATCAAATCTAACTAAGTTCCATCTTAATTAATAAAACTTTGATTGAATGAGAAGAAAGTAAAAAAAAAAAACTAGTTAACAACAAATAAGTACAAAACAAGTAGAAGAGAATAAATGATTTCAAGTTCTTACATATTTTAAAATAAATTAAAATTCTATTTTTAAAAATACTTTCATAAATTTATAAAGTTTTAATTTCATTTAAAACTATTTAAATAATATATTTTGTTATAAGATATTTTAAAGTAAATCATGTTACTGGTTGTTATTTTAAGGAAGGACATTTAAGTATAGATAAAACACAAATGATAACTTCTAAATGAGTATTGCAAGAGGATAATCGTATTTTAATCAATTTTTTTATCCATTTTTAACTTATTTTTTAATTATTATTAGATTATCATATTACTAAAAGAAATTAAAATAAATAATTTAATAATAATTGAAATAATAAATTAAAAATGATAAAAATAAAGGGTTAAAATATAATATCCATTACTAAATTACTTTAAATAATAGATACAAATGTTTATACGATAATAAAAATAGAAAGATGTATTTATGATAATAATAATAATAATAATAATAATAATAATAATAAAAAGTGATAGAATGGAAATTGGGCACAGCGTATAAAAGGGCAGCCCGCCAGCCCCAATTATCAACGAACCAGTACTTACTCCACTTGCACCTCACTGTTGAGCGAGGCAAGCCAACCAACCATGGCAGGCATTCGAATGATAGGTAACTAACAGGCTTCCGCACTTTGCTTTCGATTCAGATTTTAACTCAAATGAACTAACAATTTATTTTCTCTCCAACGAACTCAAATCCAGATATAGCCGTCAATTTCACCGGTGAGGCATTTCATCAAACATTTTATGTTCTTCATTCGTATATTCTCTATCTAATTCCAAAAACTGCAGACGGCATGTTCAAGGGAATATACCATGGCAAGCAATGTCACGTCTCCGATATTGCAACCGTTTTGAACAGGGCTTGGGCTGCTGGCGTTACCCGAATTATTGTAATGTGCCGCATTTCTCAACCAACCTTTCTGTAATGTCAAGTTTTATTACGAATGTTAGTTTTGCTTTAATCATTATTTGATCAAATTAAGAGAAATTCAGATTTATGAAATTGAAAGTTGAAGAAGATATTATATGTTTCAATTGGGACAAGGAGAGATGCTTTGGGTATTTTAAAGCTGTTGATTGGACAAAGGATTTTTCGACACCATTTTGATAACATACAATATGAACTGTGTTTATGTTTGAATAGTTTATGGTTAGTTAGGACTTGCTTTTTGTGTTGCAGGTAACTGGTGGGTCTCTTGAAGAATCAAGGGAAGCGCTCGCTATTGCAGAAACAGATGGTTTGTTTTATTAACATTGCTTTCTCTTGATGACTTTCAAGTGAAGAATGTGGACTTTCACTAATTTGATGATTTATTGATCAAGTATAGGAAGACTTTTCTGCACCGTTGGTGTGCATCCAACACGATGCAAGGTTGTTTTTCACCTTTAGGAACTCTTCTGTGGAAGTGTTTGTAAACTTGACTTAGTGTATTGGTTCAGGAATTTGAGGAGAGTGGAGATCCAGAAAAGCATTTTCAAGCTCTTTTGTCCTTGGCTAAAGACGGAATTCAGAAAGGAAAGGTATGGTTATACATTTGTGGTAAGACAACTATCAAACATCTCTAACTTTTAACTAGATATCTCAGATCTTCATAGTTGAATTCCGTCTCATTTGTAGTAAACATGCTCACTAAACATTGTCACTGTGTATGTTATTCTCATATAGTTGCAGGACTTGTGTTCTATTCTAGTTCAGAAACTACCCAAGTATTTAGAAATAACTGTCATATTATTTTTACTTTTCTTCATATGCAAGGTGGTTGCTATTGGAGAATGTGGATTGGACTATGATAGGCTTCATTTTTGCCCAGCAGAGATTCAAAAGAAGTATGCATTCTCACCATAGTCTCAATTAGATATGCGTCCAATTCTTTTTCTCTTTTATTGATTTTTGTAATATATTAAAATCATGAACAAATCATATATATATTTTTTATCTGTGAAAGCAAGGTATTTCGAGAAGCAATTTGAATTAGCATATATCACAAAACTGCCTATGTTTTTGCACATGCGAGAAGCTGCTGCAGATTTCTGTGAAATAGTGGAGAAAAATAAGGACAGGTGCGATTGCTGGATCTCAAGGTTTTGAAATTAATAATGTTCTAATCCCGCTGCTTTAGTTTATTTTGTGGTTAGCTTATCATTCTATTTATATTGTGAAGATGAATTTAATTGTGAGAGTTGACGGTACCATTCCCATCCTAGGCTGTTGTATTTCTGCTTTCAATTTCAGGAATGAAGGGGAAAATAGATATAAACGGTTTAAGATCCCCTTATAGGCAACTTGCAACATTGAGGCCTTTGACAAACATGATACAAACATTGTTCGCAAAAAAAGAATAAATAACATTGAATTTTTTTTTATCTTGTTTACCCATATTTTTGAGCTTAATATACGTCAGAGCATGTGTTTTATTCTATAGCTTGTATTTTATAAGATAAGCAATTCAAAATGTAAATTGTACTAACCATTTTTACTTGTACATCAGGTTCACCGCCGGAGTCACCCATTCATTTACTGGTAGTATGGATGATAGCATTAAGCTTCTCTCATTTGATAAAATGTATATAGGTAAGTCCACCTTTTGAAGGATTATTTTTGACCAATTTGAAGTTACCTTGATATGTCTGATACTGATATTAGGCTTTTCCTTTTCAAAGATAGGATTTTATTGTTCTAATTGCAATTTTGTTGAGATAAAAAGATGAATATACCTTGAGAAAGATTTCTGTTTTCACATCATTGGTTCTGATATTTGGATACTAAAAAAAGAAAAGGAAACATAAAAATAAACGTAAAAAGTGCAATGTGTAAAGGCTAATTACGTATTTCTGTGGAGGATATTGGTGTGTTTAACTTTCCTTGGTTAAAAGTTGCACAAAATTTCTGTTTCAGATATTGGATTGTGATGATTGAGTGATTGAGTACTAGAAATCCAATTAAATCTCATCAATATTACCTTGGTTCTGTGGCAGGCATAAATGGGTGCTCTCTGAAGACAACTGAGAACCTTGATGTTGTTAAGGGTATACCTATTGAGAGAATGATGATTGAGACAGACTCACCATACTGTGAAATCAAGAATACTCATGCAGGAATTGGTTTTGTTAAATCTACATGGCCTTCTAAGAAGAAAGAGAAGTATGATCCGGAGTGCATTGTTAAAGGCCGTAATGAACCTTGTTTAGTTAAGTAAGTGGCATGGTTTTGTTTAAGCTGGCTTGTGACAACTTCCTAGTTTATTAACTGCTTCAATATGGCTTTGGTACCATAGTCGCAAGGAATATCTTCTATTGAATGTAACTGTAGTTAGGAAATCAATATTCAAGTTTGCTAGAATTGAAACCCTCGGCATGATTTGCTAGTTTTGTCCTTCTTGTTACGTTAAGACTATCCTATACTTAAAAACTAAATGAATTTAACATTATGCATAGAATTATACCTCTTCTTCAAATAATCATGATTGCAATTTTCCAGGCAAGTTCTTGAAGTTGTCGCTGGCTGTAAAGGCATCAATGACGTGGCTAACCTCAGCAGAACAATATACCATAACACTTGCAGGTAACATAGCTTGTCTCTAGACTTGGGTCTGTTACTGATGGAAGTAAGAACTTGTGGAATTACTAGCCTTTGATCATGCACAGATACAACTGTATCAGATATGACTCATCTAATACACCAATATGTCAATTCTTGAAAAGTATAGGATATGATATGTATAGTACTTCGTATTGAAAATAATCAAATTAAGAGATACTTCTTAAACATGGTAAATATAAAATAAAAATTGTAAATAAATGTCTTCCGAAAATCCAAACAAAAAATACTTATACATTACCAACTATAAAACAGAAATTATAAGTAATTTCTTAATTTCCAGAAATAGAATAGTATCAATTTTATTTTCTCGTTGAGCATCATCTAGAAAGGGGATAACTTCTGTAATTATCTCTGGTTCTTCAAGAAACAAAGATTCCATTTCAAGATTTCTAGCAGCATCAAAGTTATGTCGTGTGTATCCATCCATGACTCCACCAGTGTCCAATGTCTCAGTACTTCCATGAACGTATAATTCATCTTTTCAAAATAAAAATGCTTATAAACCAATTTTATGATTTAACTTGTTTCTTTTGCAATGGCAGAATGAAGTATGTTGTTAATTTGAGATTTTTGAATATGTATTCTAAACTTTACATCTCTTAAGAATTGATATATCATCGTATTAAATATATATAGGGAAAGTTCTAGCAATACTCTCTAACATGCACACTTGTGTAGTTAAAAAAATTTACAATCGCAAAAGTTGGGAGAGAGAATCATTAAATGTGGGATGAGACCCATCAAAACTCATGATTTCAATAATTTCCAGTAAATGGGAGATGGCATATTCAAAAGATTGTGTTAGAGAGTATGTTGTTGGTATTTCATTGTGTATTGTATCTGATGCTCATATTGTATGCGTATGGTAATCATAGGAAGAAGGTGGAAATAAAAATCTAGGTCATCCATTTACATTAGACTTGGCCAAATTTGTCTCGGTCGATTGATCTCATGCATATTTTTCTTTTTCAAAAAATTGAACTTAACTTATTGCTAAGTTGTTAGATGGTTAAAGTCTTGATTGATGGGAAGCGTCTCGGACAAGTACTAGAATAACATCTACTGATTTTGAATGCCATGCTGCTTGCCTAATTTGCTCGTGACTCGTTGCCATATGGACTATCTCTGTTGTTATTCTGTTGGATGTGCGTGTGCATGTGTATATTTTCGTAATATGCGCTGTGGAGCTCCAATAAAAATATTGCTTTGCAGGATTTTTTTCCCTCATGACTTGGATTCTGCAGCTGATGCTCTACTAGCTGGCGGCAATTCTTCTTAAACAGACCTGCTAGTAACTTGACCTTTGCTTTTCTTCGGAGCTGTTTGGTAACCCATATCTGCATTTTTCTTGAGAAAGCTAAGTGTCCTTGAAATTCCAGTCCTCTTTGGGAAGTGACAAATCAGAACTGATTCCCAGAGGTCGATCTGATGAGAGTGTATGACAAATTATTGCATTCTATTTTAATGAGCTTATAATCTGAAGAAAGAAACTATGGTACTAAACCAGAAGCCAATTGGATTCTATATGCCGTATGTAGTGGATATGTTTTTATTGGATTTCATGTCAAGAAGTAAATCAATCGAGGCTGATTAGGCTGATTGGTGGTGGGTCTGCAGTCCCCTAAGTGCTGCCTCCAAACATTTTTGTTGCTTTTCATTTTTTTTAAAGTCAGTATGAGTTCAACTGCTCAAGCCTGGTGTAAGATGATGCAACAGTCACTGTCATCGTCATACCATGTTTTGTTTCAAAAAGTTATTAAATTAACTAATCATAAAACCTGTTGTTGACAATGATGGAGTTTCGTCTGAAAATGTGATATCGAGCAGAGCTATCAAGAGGGAATGAATCGGTATCAGATTTGCTTAAAACGAATCACATCATTTTTTTATCTGCTTCCTGTATCGCACAATCTCAATGGATTTAGGTTGAATCGCTTTAAAAAATAAGTTTAAAAGTTGTACTTTTATTTAAACATACGTATGTATTATAATTATAATTTCTATTTGTAGTCATTATATCTAAAATCAAAATTAATTTTATTAATGTTACTAAAATTTTAAAATATATAATAATTTTAATTTTTCTTTTAATTGTTTTTACTGCTTAAAAAGGTCAAAATCTTGATTCAAATGCAGGACTGTATATCATATTTAAAAGTAACAGTCCATTGAGAATTCGGGTCAATTAGGTTATTTGTTTTGAACAAATCCATTTATCATCTTTAATAGCTTTAATATCAAGTATTTTATTTTTCATTTGGATTTATACATTTATATATAAATTTTACTACAGTTGATTATAAAGTTTACCCTAAAGAAGTTGCGAATCATTCTCATGCCAAACATCTGGGTTACTTGGTAATCATCAGTCTTGGTGCTATAAAAAATTATGAACAAAGTAATGACGATATAGAAATAACTTGAATTAATCACTTGCTTTAAATGGAAGCTGGTGCGAGGAGTTATTGCCTTTAACATTCGGAGCCAAGATGCTTTCCTGCTTTCAGCTAGCACTCGTAGCGAATTAGTGGCTCTAATCTGTCGCCTTGGCTTCCATGTTATCATTATCTCACCCTCAACAAACAGTTTAGGACTTAAAAAAGAATTCGCTTGAATAAATTATTAGTTGACCAAACTCTGAAAGCTAGACTTTCATAATTACAAACTGTATAATTAACATGGACCCCCATACCATACACATATGATCGTTACTCGTTCAATAAAAAATACATTTCACAACTGCCTGAGGATCTACTTACTTCATACCGATATGACTGGCAAATTGACAGGAAATTTGCCGAGTGAATTTTGCGGGCAAAATTTTGATCGATTAAATTTCCTTATGTTCTGGCACTCGAGACCAATTCCGAGCTTTCAACATTGATTCCTGAATCTTCCCCGATTACTGGTGGAGATGATGCTGTCCTAGTTTCAGCCATATTCAACCGCAAAGGGCGACCTTGTACTTCCTGAAAAACGTATCATTACATCAGAAGGATGAAGTTGAAATTGCAAAATTGATGTACCGAAAATGTTCTTACCACACCATTCATGAAGTCCAAGGCAGCTGCTGCAGACTCGGCAGTGGTAAAAGAAACAAAGCCGAAACCTCGAGATCTTCCACTGTCCTTCTCATAGACGACCTTGGCACTCAATACACCTGGCTGCTCAGCAAAAGCTTCTCTAAGACTCTGTGAGTTCACTCCCCACCCAAGGTTTCCACAATATATCTTGTAAGGGCTGTCTACAAAGCCTCTGTTGTTGTTCCTCACTCTTGCCGCCATTACCAATCTTTCCCCACCTTTCGGTACCTCTGGGAAGTTCACCTTTGCAGTCCTACCACCAACTTGCTGCTCAACCAAACACTCATCAATGATATGGAATGACAAAAGGATAATACAACTCCTCTACTGCAAGAATAAAATTGGATGACAAAAAGCATATGCAGATATAAGGGATAATGTTGCAATAGGTTAAACAAGGTATAGGAAAATGCCATTATGTCCATTACGTTAGCATAATATCATATTAAGAGCATAATTTCATGTGATTCTGTAACCTCTCTTCTAGATTAATATGAATATGAGGAGCATAATTCTGTGATTCTGTAACCTCTCTTCTAGATTAATATGAAATGGCAAGGTTTGAAAAATTATTCCATTAGTACATATGTCTGTCATGCTATAACATTTATGCAATTATAGATTATTGTAATATTAGACTAACATATTGGTCTCTTCTTCAACCCTTTGTTAATATAGGTACCTCTAAAATATGTAACTCTTTTTGTAGAAGGTTAGAGTACTCCAAGTACTCTATTTTCTTTAATTTATTCATTTTTTTCTGATAAAAAAAATCAATATTAGCATTCAGGTCATAATTATATTAGAAAGATCAGATGTGATCAAAGCTTTTAATAAAATAATTTGAGTATTGCTTTTTATAAGGATGCAAGAGCTAATACCAACTCAGCAATTCTAATGATACACTCTCACTAACACTCTTTGCAGCATATTTTCACCTATTGATTGTAATTCAAGTGTTCACTAGTTTGGGAATGAAACCTGCTAAATGGAGAATAAGACCTACATGAATTGGAGTGTAGAGGGTGTTTTACTAGCATCTTTCAATAACAAAATTATATAGCAGGTAATGTACTGAAACTTACAGAGCCATCAAACATTCGAATTGCCTCTTTAGCATCTTCTACGCTTGCCATTGTAACAAATGCGAATCCCCTGCTTCTACTCGTGACACGATCATACACAATCTATAAAATTGAATCAAAAGAAACATGGTACGGACCAGCATTAGATTGCACCATAAATACCTTAAATCCATCGATCAAGGAGAAAAATAAGCACAAAGGATGAAAAAAAGGGACAATAAAAATGGTGAAAAGAGGAAACCTCAACAGACAGCACGGTGCCAGCTTCTCCAAAGAGCTCTTCCAATTGGGAATTAGTAATTGAATATGGCAAGTTTCCAATATAGAGCCTCCCGGCCTCGTTATCGTTCGAGTCTGAAACCTTTTGCTCTGCCTCTTGTTCTGTTTTTTCAGAGGTTTCTGTTACCGGTTCGTCTTGTCGGGACTCTGTGATGTCTTGACCCACTTCCGACCCATCGAAGGTGGCGGACGGTGGGGACAGACGATGAAGTGGGAGAAATGAAAGACTGAAATTTTGGGACTTGTGGTTAAGATTGAGTGGTTTTTGGAAAATGGGTCTCTGAGGGAAGTTGGAGGTGCGTGAAATGGAAGAGTGGGTGAGGGAAAGGTTGTATATTCTGTTGCAGATAGAAGAGGAAAAAGAAGCTGCAGCAGCCATTTAGTGTGTGAGAGAGAAAAATGGTTGCTTTTTCAGAATTGAGTATGGAATTGGAAGTGAAGTGACACCTATTGTTATTCCTGCAGAGTTACTTAGCAGGATAAGATTCCTTTGCTTGGGGACACTTCCAGATGTTACTCTCACTTCCTTTCATCCATTTTTTTTTTCTTTTTTAATTTTTTACTTCAAAATTAAAATAAAGATCCCTGTTTCCATTTTGCATGGTTTCGTTATTGTGGAATATTCAATGTTTTTATGAAATTAGTTTCCGAATTGATTTAGGTATTTCTTTGAAAAATGTAATATGTCAGTACTATAGTTCAAGTTTTATGCATCAATTATCATTCATTTTTATACTTTTGACTAATAAAATTTTTTTTGAATTTCTTTGTAATATAATTACTATAAAAATAATAGAATTATGAAAAATTTAAAATTTGAACAATATATGGCCTTTGATAGATAATCTTAGTAGTTGGATGTAATGGTTGAAAACAAATTTAAATATGAAATAATAAATATTATGACAATTAGCTGATAAATTAAAACAATAAAGCACGAATAGTTCAAATCTCAAAGGAAGTTGTGGGAGTAATTTGTTTGGCGGGTGCGTAGGAGGTGGTGATTTAGCAAAGGAAAACTATTTTTTAGCAAAGTCTGAACTATTACGTCCCCAAAATTAGAAAGTCAAAATTCCAGCTAAATTTCCTTAAACTAAAAATCATTACAAGAATGAAAATCGAATTACACTGAGCAAAACACAAGTTTTACTGTTGCATCTAACAAGCCATGTTTCTTTTTCTTCTCAAAGGAAATCTTGAAACACTGAACCGAACCAGAAGTCACGATGGAAATTTTATCACAACACCAGTGCCTTGTTTTAACAAAGACCACAGGTCAAAGTTCTGCAAATACATAGTTCCTAAATACAAAATACAAAGTACAAAACCAAGTTTAGACTTGGCAGAAACACACATAACTAGAGTTTCATGGTTTTATTTTCACACAAAGACACACAGTTGTCTTCTCCATCAGGGTATGAAGTCTTTAGTTTGTAGCATGCCAAAGACACTCTACTCCCATGCACAAAGACAAATTAGTACAGGTACATTGAGCCAAGGATGAGTTGCCTAAATGAGCCAAGGATGGATTGCCAAAGTATATGAGCCAAGGATGGATTGCCTAGACCAGATGTTAGGACGATCCTACACAACGAAACTTGTCACAGTCAACACACCCAACTGAAACAAAGCTTCTTCATCTGGTCTCATGAAGGATGGGTTTGATGCAGCACTGAACCAAACCCACCCTTCTTTCTTTTTCTGTCAGACTTTAAGGTTGCAGCAGTTTCCTGCTGCTGCAGCCCATTTGGGGGGTATGATCATTCCACGCCCACCATCTATCATGTCTACAAGAGTGTGGACAGAAGATCCAAAATGATTGAGGGAAAATCTGTGCGAATACATGCTAGTCACTTCTGAGCCAGAAATATTTGGACTGCTGCCATTAGTCTCTTTTGATGAATTCAAAGTTCCAGCCTCAGACTGAAGGAATTCAGAACTCTGAGAACCCCCGGAATGAAATTGTTCACCAACAGTTTCATGCACTTCATTGTCAGTTTTGCCATTTCCATTACCAGATTTCCTGGTGTTCAAGAAGCGACCTCCACATCCTCTTGGTCGCCGCATTGCATGGAGATGGCGTGATTCATGCATATAAGGCTGTAAGACAGATTTACTAATCAAATAACTACAGAAACACCTTAAGGGTTACTGTGATACAAAGTCACGTAAGGTTCATCTTATGATATAAACTGATAAATAGTCAAATCCAATCGAATGGTAGGTTTTGAACTGTGAATCATAACATTTGAAAAATTATGATAGCTGCAGAATGTACCTAACAAATGCTCTATATATGGCCTTTGTTACTTAAAAGAAACAATTCATCACTTTCTACAAAAGTTAGGCCAGCGACCCTATCATAAGTCATATCTACTTTGTTTCAAGGCCAGTGAGGCTGAGGCTAAAAAATGTTGATTATTAGTATAAGATGAAAAAATATTTGTGTTACCTTGCGACGTTTAGTCAATTTGTGATGAAGTACAGCTTTGGCACGGGACTGCCTACGCCTAATGATTCCATGGTACTGCTTAGCATTTACGTAAATTGGTCCATCATCAGATGTCATGTTAAGTGGCAGCATTATACGTCCCTGAATTGTTGCAGATGATTTAGAAAACAGAGAAAGATTACACTATACTACCAAATGAAAACTAAAGGCAAGATCAAGATGAGAGTATAAAGAAGGTTGCTGAAGTAAAAGACAGACCGAAATTTGAGGTGCATAAGCTGAGAAGAGCCCATAAAATTGATCCGTATAAGGATATTTTGCACATATCTACAAAGGGAAGGATACCAAGCAGAAGCAAAATATGTTTAATCACACAAATAAGAAATGCTAAAATATCAAAGTGAGAGAAGATTTTACCATGGGCTGACTAAATCCTATCTCAAAACGAGAGTGAGAGTCAGCTAGTGATGGCTGCAGTGATATGGTTGTCTGAAGCGTTTGCGCATCATCTGACATTTTACAATCATCTGAGGAAGAAACGTCTTAATGGTTACCCAAAGGAAAGTTTATGTGTCAAGTACACAAAACACTGTCACTTCTAACAAATGAAAAACAAAAAGCAGAGTAGTTTTCTAAACAATCACTGGAGTCCGTGATATAATTTTAGTTTCAGAATTTAAGCCACAAAAATCCAGTTTCAAGCGCGTTGGAAGCTAGCACATGCACCTAAAAGGATACGGACTTATAAGGTGAGAATTGTACATGGGGTACTCTGTTAGCGACTTGATATCCGGTGAAACAAAATATTTAAAGAAAACTCGCTAGGATCTAACTTGGCTTTGATACCATATTAGAAGTGGGTTTTAAGCCTATCCCAACCCCACAGAACCAGCTTGTAAGGTGAGATTGTACCCACTTATATATTGTGAATTGGATTTTTCTCTAGTCGATGTGGGACTTGGGACTTCCAACGGTGTATGAAAGTCTGAGTTGATATATCTTATTGATGGTCTTCCTTTTCAACCCATATCAGCTAAACATATTGACTATCTTAGCTTACGAAATACAACAGCAATCTCTTGAGGTTCCTGTGGAAAGCGGTTTACTCAAAATTGAAGCTAATTAAGTACTGAAATACTGTACACAATCTTTTTCAAATCAATGGTTTGTTCCCACTGTTAAATGTTAAAACCATTTGAGAAAATCCCTACAGTTTTCCAACAATGGTAATCAACCATGTCAATTGGGTTTATTCCTTATTTCGAGTGAAACTATTGAACTGCAGTGTGAACCATTTTGCATTATTAGAATATTATAAGAGGCTTTTTAAAGGAATTTGGACTGTAAAAAGCTTAATTGAGTTCGGAGAGATACTATATACTATACTACGGAGACGGTGTGAGTACGTTAACCTTTTTATTTCATTGAGAATAGGGGTAAACTCTAAAGTCTCGTCTGCAATGTTTTCAGTGAAGCAATTTTCTATTTTAATTTCACCAGTTCAAATCAATAAGCAAAACTCACCACACTCTAACGTTAGTAAATCAAGAAGAAAAATTAAGTTGAAGTCCTTAGATCTTTCAAATGTATAATTTATTTCCTTGTGGTGATCCTGACCCACCATTCTGAACATCAAGCTTCCTTTGTTTGCATCCAAAGTCTAAGAAGAAAAGAATAACTTTTTGCTTTTTCTTTGATTTCTCAGACTATGTGCAATAAAGTATGTGTTTGTACATTTTGAGGAATCAAACCTTATTAGAAATATTTGGTAGATTGACACGTTGAATGAATTTTCAACATTTTTCATAAACACTCTCCTAAACTGATATATGCAGCTCCTCTCCCTTTAGATTTTCCCAGCATAGTTATGATATCATTAACTTTTCCTTTATCATGACAATCATCTCCCAAAATGTTATCGCAAAAAGATGCACAGGAACTAGCTGTAGTGATATATATATCTCTGTGTGTTACTCAGAACTCCATCAACAGTTAATAATTCGAATTACTATTTTGGTGAAAACACATGTAACTAAATTACAGCCACAATTAAATACCTGGAAAGATGGTAAACTGAGTTGTGTGTCCTTTGCCCAACACTTGTTCAGCTCCTCTTGCAGAAGGCTTATTGGCAGCATGATGGTTTATGCAGTTCGGAAGCTCCAATGAAAAGGGTTTCATTTGGCCACAAGACTCACCCCCATGAACACCTTGAGATCCAAAACCACCCCACCAGGGTCCTGAACCTGCAGATGACAAGGCCCCCACAAAATTCGCGGCATTTCCTTCATGTTCTTTCAGATAAACAGTTTGCATCGCCATATGCGCCCCCACAAGATGATTTCTAAGTTAATCGTATTGGTGTGTAGAAAAAAACAAAAAAAACAAAAACTTCCTGTAAGCAAGGATGGAACAACAACCAATAATAAGGCCAAGGGGAAGATACAAATATACAGTTTCCAAAAATCTCAAATTTTCCAAGAGAGAAATCGAAAAAGAGGGGAGAATCAGTACATAAATAGCATGTACCTCAGAGTTATATTCAGTCTTCAGCATAAACATCAACAGAGAGAGGAGCTGAATTGAAATATACATCAAAAAACAATTTCAATTTCCATGCCTTACCAATAATCAAGTATAATACTAATAACACAAAAAAAAAAAAAAAAAAAAAAAAAAAAAAAAAAAAAAAAAAAAAAATAAAAAAAAAAAAAAAAAAAAAAAAAAAACAAAAAAAAAAAAGAAAAAAAAAAAAAGAATGAAAAAGAAAAGAGAGAAAAAAAATAACAATAATAATAAAAGACTTTAGAGGTTGAAAGGGGACACAAAAGTGAAGATAATTAGAAGAAGACAAAAGTAAGATGGGAATTACAATCAAGAAAAGCACATCCCAACAACTATCCCAACAGAAAAGTACAAACAATAAACCAGATATGAGCATACATACGAAGTATATACATAAACCCACAGACCCAGAAACCGAAGTTCTGAGTTTCCCACAAGAAGAAGCAAAAACAAAAGACAGAGACAGACCAAGAAACAGAAAAGTGAAGTTGACAATAACCGTTAAGTCCAAGAAGTAGAAGAAAGAAAAGGGAGAGACTAACGTGTGAAACTCAGTGGTTATAGAGAGTGAAGAGGGAGTAACAACAGGGAATCCTACGCAGAAATAGAGGCAACCCCATTAGGTTGGAGCGATGTCGGCAGAATATGAAGCAGAAAAGCACAGAAAGGAGAGAGAAAGTGGAAGTGAAGGGAAAGAAAGGAGATGAAAGCGTACAAGTGTAATGGAAAATAAGACGCCAATGAGCTTCGGTTTTCATGCACACCAAGGTCCCTCCACCACCTCCTTTTAGTACTATGTGACCCCTTCTTTAATATTATTATATTTTTCAATGAATTATAACATCACTAACTGCCACTGATCTTTTGTAGTATCTTACATTGATTATACATGCTTTTCTACCTCACTCTCCTCTTCATCTCTCAGTTTCCAAAACCCAAAATAGAATGGTGCAAATCAAGAAGATGGTGGCAATATTTTAAGCACCACCCTCTCCATTTGTGGCAATGTCCCTTCATTTAATATTCTGAGTAATGCAAGTTGAGGAGGCAATGTGGTCCTGTTTGTTGAGTGTCTTGAGTTGTGAATTAGGGTGTGGTTTGGCCCATTAGATGATGAGAGGGGTGGGTAGCATTATACTATTTTAGTTACACACACACATACATACCCTTTGATTGCACCATTTTCGTATTCACAAAATTTGGTTGCTCAAGAAAATTGTCTAGAGTGAACAGAATTGTTGTTTCCAACACTCAAAAAGTTTAACCGTTCACGCCCTTTGAAAATCAAATTGACTTAACTACCTTAAAGTTATCTATCACTTTCGTTTCTTGCACTACTTTTATGCATATCTGTGGGACACTCTCAATCACCCTTTTCTGCTCTTAAAAACACTTGCTTTCTTTATAACATAACCATTATTTTACTCATACATGCACTCTGTCGTATTTTCTTAATGTTGGTCATCTTTCTAGAATCACTTCAAAATATTAAGAATCTAATTCAAAATTTAATGGTGCCAGTGAAGCAACTTAAATAAATGATACATAAATATGTTTTCATGATTTCACAACATTCAAAGTTAAATAAAATATTTATTATATTAAAATATTAAAATATACGTGATGGAAGAAATCATATAACATCTATGTAACTTTTATTAAATCTTACGTTGTTTAAATGTTTAATTGGATTTTTCTTTTCCAAAACTAACTCTTAGATTATAAATTCCCTCCACATAAATCTTATTTACAGTAAACTATGTTAATATAATATTCTTTTATATTTCGCTTTTGTGTATTAAAATCAACATAATGTATACTTTTCAAAATACACTAAAAAATTGATAATTTTAATATTTTGTTATTATCGTTCAATTTTATAATTTAGCGTGAATAGTCATGTTAATATAAAAATTATAATTAAATAGTTAGGTTAACAAAATTTACTTTTTATATAACATTATTAATAATATAATATTTGATAGAAGTTATATCAATGTAATTTGAGTTTTTGTATTCTATTACTTCGATTTAAATTTTATTGTTATTAAATAATAATATTTATTAATATTAACAAGTCCATATAAATGAACAAGTCAAATAAGTTTCTAAAATCTCTTAAAGTTACCAATGCTAATTGGTACTTTACAAAAAATAATGAGATTTTTATACCAAATATTTATTAAATATGTAAATTTATTTATGATACTTTTGAATTAAAGTTATTGACACAGTAATATCAGTTATAACATCTCATTTTAACATTTTAAAATTAATAAAATAAAACGTTTTTCCATAATATTCAAAATAGTTAATTCAGTGTATAAAATATATTAATAGAATCTTACCAAAAGTTAGGACTATGAAAATATATCATTGATATACTCAAACTAAACCAACAAGCTTTATATAAAAACTAACCAATACTAAAATTTTCTGAGATCTCTCACTACTCTAACTGATAACTCCTCATCCTCCATATGTGTCTCTAAACCTATATCTTCATCTGCTCACATCAATAAGGTGATCATCGCAAAAGAAGAAAACAAAACCAAATAACACAATCACAAAACAAGATAAGCTAATGTATCAAAAAAATATTCATATATATATATATATATATATATATATATATATATATATAAATAACTCATGCCAAAAGCATTCAAACACAGTATAAATCATATCACTACCTAAATTCATCCAATAGTTGACAAGAAACTCAATTATCTGGATACATGTTCTTGATATAAAATTCATTAAAAGTGTGCACCGGTGATGGTTCCTAGACTCTTCAAAGTCTAGCCTCAATACACAAGGTTAATCATGTTCACACCTAAGGCCCAATACGTCCCAAGACTAGGATCTCCTGCTACTCTCACCACATAACCCATTCTACTCTATGAGTGTGAATGATTATTAGAGTTTAAGGTATATTCCTTACTGACATCTACTATATCAAGGCATACACTATCAATATCATAACCAAGAATTCCCTTCAAGCATCATAACTTCACATGTTCACACATCATTCCATACCAATTATCATCATTCATACCCACAACAACGTTTTCACCTCAAATTATAATAATAAAAGTCATAGAATATGCTTAGAACCAAACGACAGATCATTTAAACTAACTAAACATGAAAACAAACAATTAAGGGCATCTGGCATTTGTCTCGTAAAAACGAACATCAGCATGCCACCGCTAAGCGTCCTAAAGCTAAAATGCTCCCATACCTATAGTGGTCACCAACGCTCAATGCCACTTGGCCAACGCTCAATGTCAATCACCTCGAAAAAATGTGGCACTCAATAATGAATCTGTCGCTCAACGCCACATTATATGACAACACTTTTTGTGAATTTGGGGATTTTAGACCTGTTTCCTTATTCAAAATGGTACTCTTCTCTTATAATCTTCTTTCCTTATTCAAATTGGTACTCTTCTCTTATGATCTTGGTTCAAAATGGTTTTAAAACATTATAGTTGGTACCAATTTGATTAAATATTCAAAATTCTAATTTCTCCCGATCATCACTAAATCAAACAACAACATTTCACCATTTATCAAACAATCTAAAATACTGAAATCATACATACCAACAAGTTTTACCATACAACTCATTTTCATCACCAAATCACCATCAAACACAGGCATGCAAAAATATCAAAACATATCAAATTCATGCATATAGATAACAACAAGCTTCCCTTACCTATTATCTAGCTTAAACAAATTTAAAAACACCAAACTGTTTCAAACTCGACTGGATGTTCTATCTACACATAGAAACATTACAAGAACGATCAGGACATACTATTGTGTCACTGATCAACAAAGTCTAATATAAAAGACTAAAAGCACACATGCAAGTGAAAAAAGTCTCATATGCAACAGAAAACAGAAGAAAACTGAGAAAAAGGGATTGAAACTTACTTACACGAACAGAGAAACTGATTGGTCCAATTGAAGAGTTCGCCACAAGGAACACTCATACGGTCTCAGATATAAAATCAAGTGTGATGAGAATCCTTAGAGAGAAGTCAAATAACTCTAAAAAAGTAGTTTAAGAAAATTGTATGTTTTAAAACAATAAAACTCGTTTATAACAAAACTATTTATACTAAAATATTTTAATATTTAAATAATTGAGTTTCTTATCACTTTTAAAATATTATGTTCTATGATTTTGCATTTGACAGTGCATCATGCTAGCATATCTCGAAATATCTCATTTTTATCTTTATCTTAGAAAAAAATGAATTAAGTTTAAAAACATTGGTTCAAACTAAGCTTTTCTTTTACTGATTTGACAAAATCTTGGTCTATGTTTTTAGAAATAACATAGAGATGAGTGGATAAAACTTCGATTTCAGCGATGAAACCAGATGGTTCAGAAATGGCATGGTACAAAGAGTGTGTACATTAAAAAAAGAAAACATTCACACATCTAGAAATCCACCTACAACGCGAACAAGGCATAATCCTATTTATACTGAATATTCTTCCACTTTTCTCGTCTCTTTGGATTTAGCTTTCACCATAACAACTTCGTACCAGCATTGTTACATTTTCAATAGATTTTTAGATAGAAACTATTGCAATTTGCTTAGCTGGCACTGCTGAAAAACCACCAATTATTCATATTTGATTTTGTTGACGTTCTTATCAGGATTTCATGATTAAGTGGTGATGATGAATATTTGACTATTGCCACTGTTAGTTCTTAAAACACTCAATCCGTAATCTCCTTTTGTTTAAGTACATGAAGTTTTATAGTATTAAAATATGTTAAAGGGAAAATAAAGGGTTTATAAATAGTTAAGAGTTGTGTGAAGAAACCATTTGAATCTTAGGCACATGTGTAGATTCTGTTCCCTGCACCTTATTCAACTTCATTTTCATTAGCCGGCTATATTTTTTTGTTTTTAACATGTTTCATGAAAACATGTTTTCTATTTAAGGTAACTGTTACTTAGCAAGACCTTCTTTTTCATCTCCCTTTCTTACTTTTCCCCTTCTTTTATGATAAGAGCCTTGTCAACAAATAATTGCACACTATTTAAGTGCACCACTCACTAAAAAGACACATGTTAAGAGAAGCGGAAAGGAGGGAAAAACCATAGAGAAAACAAGTACATAGGAAAGGACCACAAATTAATACCTTTTGTTGGGGCTTCTCTCACTTCCCCTCCCTATAAGAATATTCACTTATTACTATGTCGATTGTTTCTGATTTGTTTTTGTTTGCTGTTTTAGAATGAAAGTGCTCAAGGAGTCCAAAAACTATTTTTACAAAATATGTACACGTTAGAGTATCTAAAGAAAAAAAACAAGAGACTCAATCTTGAGGAGAGATTATCGAAAATAGTCTAAATGTGAGTCAAAAGTCCTACATTAGATATAATAGACAAAGTTAAACACTGTATAAGAATAAATGTCTATAACATTATTGTCTTAAGGTTTTTGTGTAAAATTAGTATTAAAGGTCTTGTATATGTGTAAGACTAATGTCATATAATCCTATAGAATCACAATCTCTCAATAACTATGATTGTAAACCATATATATGAAAAGATATAACCCATCAAAATGAATGATTTTGATATATTTAAACATAACTTTTGTTTAATTAAGAAAGTTTGAATTGTCGTAAGTCATTCTTAAAAATATGATTAGTCTACATTAATTTTTTTTTTTATTATCATGTTTAAAAAACAAGTGAGTTTATTGTAGTATTATTGGTCTAAATAAGCTCATTAATAGTTAACTTTTTCTAATATTATAATGTAAAGTAAGCATAATATTATATATATATATATATATATATATATATATATATATTACGGGTGGCCCGCTTAGGCCTGTCCCGTTTAGGCCCGACCCGGCCCACATACTCCTTGGTCCGCGGGTCCGCGGGGCGGCCCGCTTTTTTATTTTTTTTTATTTTTATGATAAAACTTTCAATGTTTAAAAATTGGGAAACTTTAAGAAGTTCACAAAATTAAGTAAAGACTTTGGGAAATTAGATGATAAATTGATAATTTAACATTTTCATCATATTCATACTATGACATCCACAATGTATTCTTTAAATTTTAGCACATGAAAAATTACATAATACTTGTCTTTTTCAGTTATACAAGAATTTGAAACGTTAATGCAAGAGTCCATAAAAGAAGTAATTAATATATACAAGTACAAGTTTTTTTTTTAATTTTATGCAGGCTTACGGGCCATCCCGCGCGAGCTAGCCCGAGCCAGCCTATGCAGGTCGGACCCGCACGGGCCTGCGGGCTCACTACCTTGGCCCGGCCCGCGTTTTTTCTGCGGGCCAGGCCTAATTGTCATCCCTAATATATATATATATATATATATATATATATATATATATATATATATATATATAATTATGCATGTATTTATAATATAATAAATTCCATATTTCGAAACCTATTTATATAAACTTTTTAATTAAGATAAATTTTATCTTTTAATAATTTTGCAAATTCTACGTTAGCTCATCATACTCAATGATTAAGAAAAATAAATAAATAAGTAACGTTAACGCATTACAGAAAATGTAAAATAATAATATCAATATTTTATTATTTATATTTACTTAAATAGAATAGTTTGATTATTTATTTTTTTAATAGTATAAAATTTAACTATTTTTTTATCAAATAAGCTTTCATAAAAGTTTAGAGGTGACTTATTTTTCAAAAATATGCTGTGAAAGTTCGATAATGTAGGAAGTGTTATAAATTTATACTGTGTTCATTTGAAAGTATTTACTATTTAAAGGTACGAGAGAGGAATGATTTGAGAGTAACTTAAGTTTTTGAGAGATAGAAGGAAATTAAGGGATTCAGAGATTCCATTATTTTTTCATTTTCTCTCACATACAAATATTTGAAAGTAATTTGTGTAAGATTATCATAATATACCCTCCATTATTTGTTTTTTTGTTTTTTTAATTCAAGTGGATTCGCGCCCACGTTTTCTTAGTTTATGTATATTAATGACGCAAATCATCACTAATAATTTGCATAATTATGATAATAATATAAAAATATAACTTTTAAAATTATGCTTACAACAATAATTAATATTCCAAATTTCTAAACTGTTTACAAAAAAAATTTAAATATATTGTATTTTATTATGTTTTTATTAAAATAATTATTTTTTTCATATTTATTCATTTAAATATTTTTATAAAATAAATCCAACTCATCTAAATATAATTTTAGATCACCTTCAATATCAAGGACAATTTGATAATCTTGTTTTTTTTCAATTAAACTTAATTTTTAATTTATCACATCAATCAAATCACTCATAGTCTTTCCTTCTAAATTTACTCACTTTCATTTTTAAATTCCTTCAAAAAAACAACACAACCCTTATTTCTAATTCACTCAAATCTATCATATTTCCTCCCTAAGGGTGTGTTCCTTGTGTAGATGGATATGGGGAAGAGTGTGAAGATGAATTTGTGTAGATTTAGGTGGATGGATATTTGTGTTTTTTTGAGTGGATTTAGAGGGTAAAGTGAGTGGATTTGGAGATAATTTTTATAAAAGTTAGTGAAAGATTTGATTGATGTGATAGATAAAATTATATGTTAAATAAGATATATTTATTAAGTT